>WLWI01001528.1_pt1 | contig 20076 bp, 14 predicted proteins | sample 6701501 | NCBI WGS metagenome assembly WLWI01 (sample SAMN12718690, study PRJNA515312) | sponge metagenome | isolation source: marine sponge | host: Mycale hentscheli | place: New Zealand: South Island, Marlborough, Capsize Point | collected 2014-11-01 | reverse complement strand
TCAATTTCAATCGTTCCAGGGTAGGCGCCAGGGGTACACCGGACTCATCCCAACCTCGTAAACGATAGTAGTCCGGTAACATTTCGTCGAGGCGACAGACGAGGCCTTTGGCAGAGCCGCTTGGCGCGGCTTCTGTGAGTAATCTCGGTGGTAGTGAGTCGTCCTTATTACTCATTCCAGCTGCCAGGTTAAATTGTCGTTCGAGATTCCAGATACGTTCACCGGTTTCCATCAGCCTATCCAGGCTCCAGTCGCCCGCACAGGCAGAGTCAATTTGATCTGCGAAATCTTCTTCTGTCATTCCTGCATCCCCGGGGAACAGGCAGAGACCACTGGAGTCAACTGCGGCAACATAATTTTGTGAATCTCTTACTACCTCGGCCTTGCTATCAGGTTCGGTAGTTTCAAAGTCATCATCATAAGGACTGGCACGTAAATGACAGGCACCCCGGTTACTGGTGGCATAGGCGAGCCCCATTCCCTGCATACTGCGTCCATCGTAGGCAGCAAATTCCTGACCTTTAACTGACATGGAAAGATCTACACGGCCATATTTTTCACATAACCTGAGTGAGCCCATGCCGATATCAATTCCAAAGCCTTCTGCTTTAGCCGTTGCTTCTGTAATTTTAACCAGCGCCTCGGCAGATCCAAATTCGAGTTTTGTACCATTTGTATCAGTTTCGTTTATTACACCAAGCTCGAATAATTCCATTGCTGCCGCGATGGTACCGCCCAATGAAATTGGATCCATGCCATATTCATTGCATAGGAAGCCACAATAAGTCGCGGCATCAATATCCGCGACACCGACGGCGGACCCCAATGCAAACGCCGTCTCATATTCGAGCCCGCCGGATGCGCCATGGTATTGAGGTTTATCTTTAACGGAAAAATGATTCGGATCGATATGGCAAATTCGTCCGCAGCCGATAGTGCAGCCAAAACAGGCACTGTTGGTGATGAAGTTTTTGTGATCATTTGCATCGCTTGAATGCATGGTATCGACATTCAATTTGTCAGCACCTTCAAACTGAACTTCACGAAAGTTTCGTGTTGGCAGAGTGCCAAAGGTATTCGCTATGTCCATCATCGATAAGGTGCCTTCACGAGTCAGGGCTGCTCGATCATCACTTTCCTGCATCACGGTTTTCGAATCTGTTACCGTTTGCATAAATCGTTTGGGGTCAGTCAGTTTCACGCCCTTTGTTCCGCGAACCGCGATCGCCTTGAGCATCTTTGAGCCCATCACCGCGCCAACACCCGAACGCCCTGCCGCCCGGTGCATGTCATTGACCACACAGGCAAATCGACAGGCATTCTCACCAGCAGGTCCTATTGAACTGATGCGAAGCAGGGGATCCTGGTGAGTTGCCCTGATGAGAGGTTCTGTCTCCCACACAGTTCGTCCCCAAAGTGCCTCGGCAGGGATAAGTTCGGCATGGTCATTGTGGATATACAGGTAGACAGGTTTGCTAGCACGACCTTCAATGATCACCATATCGTGCCCGGCAAATTTTAGCTCTGCACCAAATTGACCACCGGAGTTGGAGCAGGCGATGGCGTTGGTTAATGCACCTTTACATACAACAGAATAGCGACCACCAGTAGACGCCATGGTACCGGTAAGCGGGCCGGTGACAAAAATCAATTTATTTTCCGGGTCTAGCGAATCAACGCGAGGATCCATTTCCTCTGCCAGGTATTTCGAAGCGAGTCCGCGCTGTCCAAGATAATCCTGTGCCCAGTCCATATTAAGGGCTTCAGTTTCACAACTTCCCTTTGTCAGATTGACCCTTAGTAGTTGGCCTTGCCATCCCATGTGTTGTTACCGCGCTAATTTTAATTCGAGTCTAGAGGACACCGAGTTCTTTGGCCGTTAAATCAAGGCATTTAAGCGCCAATTCCATGAGTTCATCAATTTGTTGCTTTGACATAATCAAGGGTGGAGAGATGATCATCGTGTCACCTACGGCTCGCATGATGAGGCCATTATCAAAACAAAAATCACGGCAAAGTTGCCCAACATTGCCGACAGGTTCAAAAAATTCTCGCGTAGATTTATCTTTTACCAGTTCCAACGCGCCGATAAAACCTACTCCTCTTGTCTCTCCGACCAGAGGATGTTCAGACAGCTCTTGCCAGCGTGATTGCAGGTATGGTCCTGTTTCCGAGTGTACATTTTCAACCATTTTTTCGTCACGCATGATCTTGATGTTTGCAAGGGCAACAGCACAGGCAGCCGGATGACCTGAATAGGTAAAGCCATGTGCAAACTCTTTTCCTTCTGCTACAAGTAAGTCAGCCACGCGGTCACCTACCATGACACCACCAATCGGTAGATATCCGGATGAGAGTCCTTTAGCGATGGGCATAAGGTCGGGTTTTATTTGAAAATGATCTGAGCCGAACCAGGTGCCGAGTCGCCCAAAACCACAGATAACTTCATCAGCAATTAATAAAATATCGTGTTCATTGCATATGCGCTGAATTTCCGGCCAGTAGCTATCCGGTGGGATAATTACGCCACCAGCACCTTGTATCGGCTCGGCAATAAATGCAGCAACTGAGTCTGCGCCAAGTGAGAGGATTTTTTCTTCAAGTTTGCGGGCCGCGACAAGGCCAAATTCATCCGCTGATAAATCGCCGCCGTCGCGATACCAGTAGGGCGGATCAATATGATGGATACCCGGAATGGGCAAATGCCCCTGCTCATGCATTGCCTTCATACCACTGAGACTGGCAGCGCCGATGGTACTACCGTGATAGGCATCGTTTCGACTGATGATATTGCTTTTCCCTGGTTTGCCTGCGAGGTCCCAGTAGCGTCGGACTAACCTGATAACTGTATCATTGGCTTCAGAACCGGAGTTTGTAAAAAAAACTCGATTTAAATGGGGCGCTGATATCTCGCCAAGAAGATTTGAGAGCTCAATCGCTGGCGGATGTGAGGTGTTAAAAAAGTTATTGTAGTAGGGCAGCTCCAATAACTGTTGATGCGCTACATCAGCAAGTTCATTTCTGCCATAACCAATATTGACACACCATAGACCCGCCATTGCGTCCAACAATTGTTTACCTTCTGAATCCCAAACGTAGACACCTTCAGCACGTGTAATTATCCGACAGCCAGCACTTGCCAATGCATTGGTATCGGTAAAAGGGTGGAGGTGGTGATTGCGATCCAGGGTTTGTAAGTTTTCAGTGTTGGCACTCATAATTTTATACTCTAAGTAATAGGTGTTCACGTTCCCATGGCGTAATGACCTGGGAAAATGTTTGAAACTCCAGCTCTTTTACAGCCAGATAAAGGTTTACGAATTCTTTTCCGAAAACTTTGCGCAATGGTGCAGAACGCTTCATCAGTGCTAATGATGAATAAAGGTCTCTGGGTAAAGATATATCGAGATCATATGCACTGTCTTTTATTGGCTCGGTAGGCACCAGTTTTTCTTCCATGCCCAAATAACCTGAAGCCAGCGTCGCCGCGAAAGCGAGATAGGGATTGTTATCAGCTCCAGCAATCCTGTTTTCAACTCGTGTTGCTTGAGCCCCTGAAATGGGAACTCTTAAACCAACCGTTCGATTATCAACTCCCCAATGTGTATTTATAGGTGCAGAGTAATGCGGTGTAATTCGGCGATATGAATTAACGTTAGGCGTATACAGTGACATGACGGCCGGTGTATATTTCTGCAGGCCAGCGATATAACTTTTAAAAGCCGAATTTAGCTTCCCCTTACTGCTAACAAAAATATTCTTACCTGTTTTTTTATTTACTATGCTTTGATGCATATGCATTGAATTGCCCGGTTGATCCGTGTATGGCTTTGCCATAAATGTTGCATAGATATCAAATTTATACGCGGCTTCGCGTACCGTACGTTTAAAAGCGAAGACCTGGTCAGCAAGACTCATTGGATCACCGTGAAGGAAGTTTACTTCCAGCTGTGCAATACCATCTTCATGAGTAAGCGTCTCTAATGTAAGACCTTGCTGCTCCGAATAGTCAAAGATTGTCTCAATGAGTTCTTCATATTCATTTATGGCATCTATACTAAATGAGCGGCGTGATTTTTCCTGCCTACCGGATCGACCAACCGGCGCTTCAAGTGGCTGGTTAGGATCGGTGTTGGCCTTGGTCAAATAAAATTCCAGTTCAGGCGCTATAACTGCTTTCCAGCCTTTCTTGTCATATAGATCAAGGACGCGTTTCAAAATATGTCTTGGCGCGAATTCAACGGGAGAGCCGTCTAAATGGTAACAGTCGTGGATTATCTGTGCTGTCGGATGAGGCGCCCATGGAACCAGACGAATTGAATCTTCGACAGGTCTGGCTTCCATATCTACATCTGTAGGATTTATATCATCAAGAAAATCAGAATAATCGCCAGTGATCGTTTGCGAGAAAAGTGCTTCCGCAATTCGGATGCCTTTATCATCAACATAACGATCTGTTGGCACAAACTTGCCTCTTGGCGTACCGGCAAAGTCGGGAATGATTGCCTCGACCTCTTCGATGCCGTGATCTTTAAGCCATTGTTTGATAGTAGTCATAGAAATTCTGATCTAGTTGATAATGAGAAAACATTTAAACTTTATGATCTCTTTTGTAAGTCCTAAAGCGATTTCACTTTCACTTCATTTGCCACAGACGGTATATAACAACAACTTGAGCCGGAGGCGAAATGTTAGTTAAGACTTATAATTGACGCTTATCAACTGATATGTATTGGCGCCTGCAATTCCTGCTTATGATGAAATTTATTTGGTTTGTATCTTAATCCAGCTTAGGTATAAAATACAAGCCAATTCAATAGAAAAATGAATGAGTATTCATTCAGTAGATAAACTTAAACTATTGATAGTAAATAATATTTAACATTTAGCGTTTTGAATACAATTTAACGGTTTAACAGTAAACAAAAAGCACGGTAATATGCCTTCGTCGGATCAGAAATACACTAATGTAATGACATTTAATCAACAATTAATTGACCTATACTTTAAAGAAGACAATGGACATTGAATTTCCAATAAGAAACCTGGGCACAGTAGAAGTAGAAGCCTTAACAAATGAGATCATCGCTCAGGAAGAGGATGTCTGGCATGAACAGGAATATCGCCAACAAGAATACGATGTACATCGCTATACACAATCAATAGTCATGATCTTTACTGATGGTTCTGGTTGGCCGAATATTGAAGTAAGCAAACAACCCGGATGGGAACGACTATCAGATGTTGCGATTCCTGTAATGCATTCTATCGTGGAAAAATGTTATTCCCCTGGTGGAACTATCATTCGAGCGATGGCGGCCAAACTGTTGGCCGGCGGCATCATCAAGCCTCACATCGATTCACATCCATCGTTCCGCTACGGGCATAGAATTCATGTCCCGATTACGACGAATTCCCGCGTACGCTTTATGATTGACGGACGTCCTCATAAAATGGAGGTCGGACAAGCCTACGAAATTAATAATCAAAAAAGACACAGTGTTATGAATAAGGGTAAGGAGGATCGGATAACACTTATTTTCGACTATGTGCCTGGAGAAAGCATCGATCGTTCTCACTAAGCAGGGTTCGTGAATTAATAGTGAGAACTAGTTGCTCTAGGAAGCTCTGGTTAATACCCTTCATCGTCTTGCTGGACTTGTTCCAGCATCCAGTAATTATGTTCCGCTGGAAGCGGACTTTATGCCGCTGTATATCTTTTGTATGGCACATTGTCTGACTGGATTCTGGAACAAGTCCAGAATGACGTCGTTAATACCACATCCATTTGCGGTGGGGATAGCTTATTTAATCTCTATGAGAGATTTTTATTAGCAAGTAGCAGGTCTTGTTTACGTTGTTTTTCCTGTCGTAACATTAGCCAGCCCGCTAAAAGAACACCGGTCGTGACAATAGCAATGATTATCGTTGCAAGCGCATTTATATCCGGCGTAACACCCAGTCGGATCTTTGAATAAATCCACATGGGCAAGGTACTGGACCCCGGCCCGGAAACAAAACTCGCTATCACCAGGTCATCCAACGAAAGTGTAAACGCTAATAACCAACCGGAAAGCATGGCAGGTGCAATGATGGGTAAGGTTATATCAAGAGTGACGCGGAAAGGTGTGCCGCCGAGATCCATGGCCGCCTCTTCGAGGGATTGATCCATTGACATCAATCGTGATTGTACAATGACAGCAACATAAGCCATAGAAAACGTGATATGACCAATCATTATTGTTGTCGCGCCTCTATGTGTGGGCCAGCCAATAAAATCCTGCAAACTTACAAACAGAAGCAATAGTGACAAGCCCGTTATAACTTCAGGCATGACAAGTGGGGCGGCAATCATACCGGTGAACAGAACTCTGCCACGAAATCTTCCCATTCGTGTTAAAGCAATACCGGCAAGCGTGCCCATTACTGTTGCTAGCGTAGCGCTGATAAATGCGATACGTAGACTCAATAACATCGCTTCTACAATCTGTCTGTTCTCCAGCAGGGCGAAATACCAGCGAAAGGAAGAAACCTCCCCATACAGATACGATACGGGAATCGTTGAATGAATAGAGCATTACCATAATGATCGGAATGTAAAGAAAGGCATAGCCGAAGCAGAGGACGGAGATCAGAAATGTAGAGCCTTGTTTTTTCATTCCGGATTGTCCGAGTCTTTAACCTGGTAATGCTGAAATAACATCATCGGCAGCACCAGTATAAGCAACAGTATCGACGCCACAGCGGAGGACAACGGCCAGTCCCGATTAAGGAAAAATTCGTCATAGAGTGTCCGACCTATCATCAGTGAATCAAGTCCACCTAATAATGACGGGATCACGAACTCACCCATGGCAGGAATAAACACCAGTAAGCTACCTGCAATGATGCCCGGTATAGATAGCGGCAGGGTAATGTCAATGAATGTGGTTAAGGGGCGGGCACCGAGATCGGCAGCAGCTTCATTTAGATCAAGATCGAGTTTTTCCAGGTTTGCAAACAAGGGCAGGATCATGAAGGGCAAATAGGAATACACGATACCCAGATAAACAGCGAAATCGGTATACAGTAATTTCAAAGGTTCTTTGATCAGACCAATCGATATCAGCAGATTATTGATAACGCCATTTGTATTTAACATGCTCATCCATGCGTATACCCGCAAGAGAAATGAAGTCCAGAAAGGCAGGATGATCAGGAACAAAAATATATTACGCCAAACCGGGTTGGCCCTGGCGATCGCATAGGCCATTGGGTAACCGATAAGTAGACAAAAACAGGTAGAAATAAAGGCGATCTTGATAGATTTGAAATAACTGATCCAGTAGAGGCTGTCTTCCGCTAAAAATCGATAATTATCGAGGGTCAAAAAAATAAAGCTTTTTGACTCGTCGACAAAGTTTATAAGAGGTGTGAAAGGTGGCTGAGCAATAATCGGATTAGCCAGGCTTATTTTGAAAATGATTGCAAATGGTGCGAGGAAAAATATTAGTAACCAGAGATAAGGCGCCATGATGACGAAACGCCGCCAGACTACATCCATCAGTTTTTGATTATTCAGGTTCATTTTTACTCAGTTAAAACAATGCTACTTTGAATATCCCAGCACAGATACACTTCTTCATCCCATTCCAGTACTCGCTCCGCTGAGCGTACCCGGTTTTGCGCACTGACCTGGATGACGACTCCTGATTCTGTCCGTACTCTGTATATCGAAAGGTTACCGTAATAACCGAGATCCCAGACGATGCCCTTTAACACCGACAAATTGTCTCCTTCAGGGACGTCTTTGCTGACCATTATTTTTTCTGGCCGGACAGCAATGGTGAGTTTATCTCCTGCCTGTGTTGATTCAGTTTTAAGGGCCAGGATATTTGTATCAATTGCCTCGCATTGCACGTCCATAGTCTTGTCATCAACACGACTGACATTTCCTTCAAACAGGTTTATGGTGCCAAAAAAATCTGCTACATAACGATTGATCGGATACTCATAGATTTCTTTTGGGGTGCCACTTTGAATAAATTGCCCCTCATGCATTACCGCAATTCGCGAAGAGAGGATCATTGCTTCGTCCTGATCATGGGTGACGACGACGAAAGTTACTCCTATTTGTTCCTGGATATTCATTAACTCGAACTGGGTATGTTCTCTTAGTTTTTTATCCAACGCAGCCAAGGGTTCATCAAGCAAAAGCACCTTTGGCTTTTTTACTAGGGCTCGCGCCAGTGCAACACGTTGTCGCTGGCCACCGGATAATTGATGAGGTTTGCGTTTTGCAAATTCACTCATCTGCACCAACTCCAGCATTTCTGCGACACGAGATTCTATTTCCTGTTTTGCAACACCTTCCTTTTTTAGTCCATAGGCGACATTTTTTTCGACGCTCATATGTGGAAATACGGCATAAGATTGAAACATCATGTTGATTGGACGTTCATAGGGAGGAACATTGGTTATGTCTACACCGTCAATCAGTATCCTGCCAGAACTTGGTCTCTCGAATCCTGCCAACATTCGTAACAGCGTAGTCTTACCGCAACCTGAGCCACCTAGAATGGAGAACAATTCCTCTTTATAGATATCCAGTGAGACATTGTTTACAGCAACAAAACCGTCAAAGTCTTTTGAGACATTCTCAATTTGAATGAAAGGCTTTGCCGTTGGATCTAACCAGGCTGGCTTTTCAGTTGTTTGGTTGACGGGTTTGTCAGTCATGGCGAGCTCGATATCTCATTAAAGTCCGGTCTTGATTCGTGTATAGGCTCGTGATCGTGGCCTCTCTTTTTTTGGCGGATAGACGAGAGCAGGTTGTAATCGGCGTCTTACATCTTCACCCGGATAGATTGCCGGATCATTTGTAATTTCGGAATTTACAAGCGCTGTCGCTGACTTATTGGCATTGGCATAGCCTGTGAGGTCGGAAATTGGTGCAATTACCTCCGGTCGCATAAGGTAATTCATAAAAAGATGAGCGTTATGTGGATGAGGTGCATCAATAGGAATGAACATTACATCCATCCAATAAGGTATTGCCCCTTCCGGCATGGAAAATCCCAGGTTTATATCAATACCGGCTTCTTTCGCCCGCGCCCGCGCAACCGCATAATCACCAGACCAACTCATTGATACACAGATTTCCTTATTTGGCATATCAATCAACATTTTTGCCGAGCTGAAATATTTTATATAAGGACGAATCGATTTCATCAGCTGTTCTGCCTCTTTCAACTGTGTAGTATCGATGGAATTTGTGTGATAGCCGAGATAGCTTAATGCCATGGGCAGGACATCGAGTGAACTATCTAGCACAGAGATGCCGCAGTCGGCGAAGCGAGACATAATCTCTGGCTTAAAAAAGAAATCGGAAGATTCAAGTGGTACACCTGGCATTCGTTCCTTGAGCATATCTATGTTGTAGGCGATGCCTGTTGTTCCCCACATATAGGGAACTGAAAAAGAATCACCAAGGCCAAAGTCCGCCATGATTTGCATGACACCCTCATCCATGTGTTTCAAATTAGTGAGTTTGCTTTTGTCCAGAGGCTTGAACAAGCCGACGTCGGAAAGACGAGTCGAAAAAGAAGCGGCATGAAAAATAAAATCGTAGCCGGTTCGTCCGGCCATTAACTTGGCATCGACCATTTCGGAAGTGTCATAGATATCGTAATTGACCTTGATGCCGAATTCCTTTTCAAAGTTGGCAATGGTGTCCAGGCCGATATAGTCAGACCAGTTATAGACATTGAGAATTTTCTCTTCTTCAGCGTGAGAGACAGAGGCGAAACATAACAGCAGGATTGGGGTTAGAATAATTTTATATGTGAAAAATTGCTTACGCATATTTTTAAATCAGACCAACTACATTCCCTCGAGGCCGCGCTTAAGCAGGCTGCGTGCGATAACCAGGCGTTGAATTTCACTTGTGCCTTCCCAGATTCGATCGACGCGTAATTCCCTGAAATATCTTTCCGCAAGGTTCTCTCGCATGTAACCACGACCGCCGAATATTTGGACAGCACGATCTGCTACCTTGTTAGCCATTTCCGAGGCATATAGTTTAGCCATAGAACAACGTGCATGTAATTGTTTCAAATCTTCACCCCGGTCATGAGCTTGCGCTGCTTCATAGGTCATGAGTCGAGCCGCCCAGAGTTCCGTGACACTATCGGCAAGCATAAACTGAATTGCCTGCTTTTCGGAAAGTGCTTCACCCTGAATATCACGATTAAGGGCAAATTCACTCGCCTCTTCAATTAAGCGTGCCGCAGCACCACAACATCGAGCAGCTATCATTATTCTTTCATGACGAAACCAGCTTCTTGAGTATTGCATACCGTCACCTTCGGCACCAATGCGGTTCTCTTCTGGCACGAAAACATCGGTGAATTTGTAGGTGGGGTGATGTGCCGCATAGGTATGGCTGAATAATGGGTTGGCGATGACTTCGACGCCGGGACTGTCGATATCCATGAAAAACAGGGCATGTTCACCATTCGCCAGTTTTGCCTGTATAAAAAAATAGTCGGCCAGGTTAGCGCTGGTGACATACCATTTTTCGCCATTAATGGAATAGCCATCCTTACACTTTGTTGCTGTAGTAAGAACTGTTTCGTTGGAACCAGCTTCAGCTTCGGTGATGGCGTAGCATTCCTTTTTGGAACTATCGATGAGTGGCATTATATATTTATTTATCTGCTCTTCATCGCAGGCTTCAAACATCCATTGCTGTGCTTCAGAGAAACACCAGCACAGTGCATTGGTTACCTTGCCGAGCTGTTCCCAAACGGCCACCTGTTCTGTCATTCCAAGTTCAAGCCCACCATACTGTGCAGGCACATCCATTTTACTAAAGCCCAGTTCTATCGCCTTTTTTTTGTGCTGCCTGGCAGTTTCTTCCGGTATGACACCGCCATTGAACTCTGCCTCTATTTCCCAGGGGACCAAATCCTCTTCTGTGAACTTGCGTGCTTTTTCCTGCCAAAGTCTGGCGCTATCATTTAATAAAACATCCATTATTTTTCTCGCCTGTTGGATTTATCAAAATGATTGGGGAAATTAACGGCAAGATAGTCAATACAGATATCGAGAGCTTCCTTTCTACTTATTCCATTTGGCGTCATTAATAGATCAAGCCACAAGCCATTTACCAGTGCTGCCAGGCCGGTTGCGAAAGCCCGGGGGCGTACTTCCTTATTGTTCGTCTCTTTCATTAAATCCTTACAAAGGGATGCTATGACTTCGATGTTTCTTTTATCGCTTTTCGCACATATTTGTAAGTAAGTGGGGCGGGACTTGGCCTCACCCCAGAAGGCAAACCAAACTGCCAGTTTTTTTCGCTCACAGACTTTATTACTGAAATCTGATTCAACTACCGCCATTAATTTTTCTGCAGCTGATTCGCCAGCTTTCGATAAAGCAGTATCCCAAAATGCCTCATATTCATCTGACAAATAAATCAGGGTTTCCTCGAAAAGCTTTTCCTTACTTTGAAAATGCAGGTTAACGATACCTAAACTCAAACCGGCGTCTTTGGTGACATCTGCCATGGTGGTACCTGCAATACCGCGGTTTGCTATGCAATTAATAGTGGATTTTATTAGCTGCTCCCGTCGACGTTCTTTGCCAAGGGTTCTGTTGCTGGAAGTCACTTTCAGTTGTATTTGTGCCATGTATTATCTCGTTAAATGATCTTCTAAAAGCGTCTGATACATTACCTGTGCTGCTAGTATATTCTAGTCAGATATTGGAAAATATGAATGAATACTCATTCATTTTTGTAGACAAAGTAACATGAGCATGGCATGCTGACAACTCTCAATTTAGCAAGAGTCCAGAATTTATGTCGCGTATTTTAGAAAAATCGAATCGGCAGTTTGAAAAGGCCAATTCACAATTACCTCTCGGTGTTACATCCAATTTTCGTTACTGGGGTGAAGATAAAACCATTTACGTCGCTCGTGGTAAAGGCGCTCGCATCTGGGATCTGGATGACAACGAATATATCGATTATCGCCTCGGATATGGCCCCGCCATTTTGGGTTATGCACATGAAGAAGTAGATGAAGCTGCACGTGCCGGCATGGAAATTGGCGGCGTATTTGCGCTGGCCACAGAAAGGGAGTTTAGCGTTGCAGAACGTATTTCACGGATGGTACCAGCGGCTGAATTAGTGCGATTTTCTAATTCAGGTACAGAAGCGGTTATGGCGGCCTTGCGTTTAGCGCGTGCGCATACAGGTAAGGAATGTCACGTAATGGTAGAAGGCGGTTATCACGGTGTCTTTAGTGAAGTGCTTTGGGGTGTTGATCTTGATGATTGGGATCCGACACAAGGTGAGCCTGAATTTGGACCTGAGAGCGGTGGAATCCCATCGATGTTAAAAGACCTGGTTCATATTGTGCCGCTTAATGATGCGAATCGATTAGAAGAATTATTTAAACGCGAAGGTGACAACATCGCGGCATTTATTATCGAACCCATTTTGGGTAATTGCTGTTCCATCACGGCGGAGCAGGGCTACCTGAAGGACGTTAGAATGCTTTGCGACAAATACAATGTCGTCCTGATAATTGATGAAGTTAAAACCGGCTTTCGAGTTGCGAAAGGCGGCGTTCAGGAATTAATGGGCGTGAAAGCAGATCTGTGTACCTTTGCCAAAGCCGTTGCGAACGGCTATCCGATATCGGTTGTAGCTGGAAGAGAGGATATAATGCGACAAGTGGGTAATGGTGTGATTCATGGCGGTACTTATACAGCCCACTCGCTTGCACTGGCAGCTGCAGAAAAAACACTTCAGATTATCGAAGAAACTTCCGTACTGGAGGATATAAATAACTTTGGGGTTTCTCTACAGGACGGAATAAGTAAGATTCTGAACAAACGGGGAATCGCGCATTCATATGTAGGCCATCCATCAATGGGCGGTCTATTTTTCCATGAAAACTCACCGACAAACTATCGTGATTGGGTAAAGACGAATCATGCTTTCTATGAAGCCCTCGCACCTGAGTTACATGATGTTGGTGTGTTGGTGGAACCAGACTCTCGTGAACCCTGGTTCATTAGTGCTGCCCATGATGAACAATGCTTGAATGATACTTTAAATCGATTTGAACAGGCGGTAGATCTTACCTTACAGAAAACACCAGATATAAATCAGAACACTAGCCAGTAATAGACGGGGACAAATAATTGAAAAAGTATGATGCAATCGTTATAGGTGCCGGACACAACGGACTGACAAATGCGGCTTATCTTGCCAAGGCTGGATTGAAAGTACTGGTAGTGGAGAAAAACCCCTGGATAGGTGGTGCTTCTGTTAGCCGTTCTTTATATGAAGGTTGGACTTACTCCAATTGTTCGTACGTGTGTAGCTTGTTTCGACCAGAAATTTATAGAGACCTGGAACTGGGACGTCATGGCTTACAGGTAATTCCATACGAAGGTGGTGTTACTTTTATGCAGGATGGTGACTATTTCGGAAATTATCCTGATGATGAACGTCATCATCGTGAAATCGCGAGACACTCAGCTCGTGATGCTAATGCCTATCATCGTTATGCCGCAGACGTCAGTCGACAAACTCGTTTAATCCGACCCTTTCTTATGAGAACGCCTCCTGACCCTACTTCGTTCAAGCCGGGCGATGTGATGGAATTGATCCATATGATCAAGACTTACTGGGATCTTGGCGAGGAAATCCTCTATGACACAATCAGATTCTGGACAATGAGTGTCGGCGACTTTCTAGATGGATATTTTGAGTCAAGCATCGTTAAGGCACATCTTGCAGGTTCGGGAATTATTGGAACCGCACTTGGCGTTTATTCACCTGGTACCGCTTACGTGCTGTTGCATCATTATATGGGTGATGTAGACGGTAGTATTGGATCCTGGGGTTTTGCTCGTGGTGGTATGGGTTCAATTGCGAAGGCCCTGGAAGGTTCGTTTAAATCTTTCGGTGGCGAGGTACTGGTCGATGCTGGTGTTGACAAAATTCTTGTTAAAAATGACGAAGTCAAAGGCGTGGTGCTGGAAAACGGTGATGAGCATTATGCAGATATAGTCATTTCAAATCTCGATCCAAAGCGTACTTTTCTGAACGTCATGAATGAAGAGGATTTACCACCGGATGTAGTAAAGAAGGCAAAAAATTTCAAGATTCGTGGGTCTTCCGGAAAATTGAATATCTCTCTTGATGGTATGCCAACGTTTAAAGCCATGCCAGCAGGTCACGAATTATTAAAAGCAGATTTCCATTTCATTGATTCACTGGAACGCATGGAACGTGCCTACGATGACTGGAAAAATGGTACATGGTCGAAAGATCCTTATCTGGATACGCTGATTCCTTCACAGGTTGATCCGACCATGGCCCCACCGGGCAAAAATATGATGACGGTTTTCGTTCAATATTGTCCACCAAAGGTAAATGGTGAGGACTGGACGGATGAACAGAGAGATGCTTTTGGAAAAACAGTAATCGATCAGATTTCGGAATACAGTCCGGACTTTAAAGATTTAATATTGCATGCTGAGATTCGCACGCCGAGAGAAATTGAAAACGAAGTTGGCCTTACCGAAGGTAATATTTTTCAGGGCGAGCTAACAATGGATCAATTGCTCTTCAACCGTCCATTCCCTGGCTATGCACAATACAGAGGGCCGGTAAAAGGCATGTACATGTCTGGCTCAGGGACACACCCGGGGGGCGGTGTCATGGGCGCTCCAGGTGCTAACTCTGCGAGGGAAATATTGAAAGATCTAAGTAAGAAGAATGTAGTACCGGAGGCCTTCAGCGATGAGTAATAGCTACGATACAATAATAATCGGTGCCGGTCATAACGGTTTAGTCTGCGCGACTTATCTTGCTAAAGCCGGACGTAAGGTATTAATCCTTGAAGCAAACGAACAGGTGGGTGGTGCTGCAATCACCCGCGAGTTCTCAAGTGATCACTCAGTTTCCGCTTGTGCGCATTTATTGAATTTATTACATCCCAACATTATTTCAGATTTGTCATTGAATAATCATGGTTTGAAGATGGCAGCGAAGGGCTTGAGTACCATAGCCCTGGCAAAAGAAGGAGATCATCTGATTCTTGATCGGGACTCTGTTAGTGGTGGAGGTATTTCAGAAGCCGATAAGACTGCCTATCGGGATTTCCAGAATAAGCTTCGTCGTTTTGCCAAGATAGTGCAAAAGACATTCATGAAGCGACCTCCAAGACTGGTGCACAAGAACAAAAAGGATTTGATGACACTCGCGGGTCTGGGTCTTAGTGTGCGAATGTTAGGGCGTGAAGATATGCGAGAGTTGTTACGTATAGGTGCCATCAATATCTATGATGTCCTGCAGGAAGATTTTCAAAGTGAATTACTAAAAGGCGCCCTCGGTTTCGATGCAGTATTGGGTAGTAATATGGGGCCACGGTCTCCAAACTCGGTGTTGTCTTATCTTTATCGACTTACCGGGCAAATTGGAGAGAGTGATACTGCGGTTTCGGTTCCGACAGGTGGTATGGGGGCTGTTACGGCGGCATTGCGCAAAGCTGCAGAGTCAGAAGGCGTTGATATTCGTACCGGCACTTCGGTAAAACAAATATTGCTTGATGTTGATAAGGTAACTGGCGTTGAAACAACAGATGGTGAACAAATTAATAGTGCCCTTGTCGTTTCTAATGCGGATCCCAAAACAACGTTTTTGAAACTCGTTGGTGCAAGAAATATAGAAACTGGTTTTGCCCGGCGCGTCGACAATATACGTATGCAGGGAAAAGCTGCAAAACTTCATTTGGCGCTGGATGGTCTTCCAAACTTCTCTGGTCTAAGCGAGGATAAGCTTGGTAGTCGTCTTATTATTGCTCCTTCCTTGAACTATATCGAACAGGCCTTTGATCACTCCAAGTACGGCGAATATTCAAATGAACCGGCGATGGAAATCAGTATTCCTTCCATACACGATGGGTCTCTAGCTCCTGCTGGAAAACATGTGTTATCTGCGATTGTGCAATATGCCCCGTACACACTCCGTTCTGGTTGGGATACACAAGCAGAGACCTTCAAGGAACTGCTTATCAATAAGCTGGCGGAATATGCTCCGGGTATCAAGGAACAAATCACAGCTTCAGAGTTATTGACACCTGTGGATATCGAGAAAGAATTCAATATCCACGGAGGTCACTGGCATCACGGAGAATATACCCTGGATCAGTTCATGATGCTTCGACCTGTACCAGGTGCAGCACAATACTCAACACCGGTGACTGGCCTTTATTTATGTGGTGCCGGATCACACCCAGGCGGTGGCGTCATGGGTTTGGCTGGGCGCAATGCGTCTACAGAAATAATCAACGGAGGGAAAGGCTAATGAGTGTAAGAGAAGCTGATAAACGCGTATTACATACACCTTTTTATTCACGCGCCTCCAAACTTTGCCAGACTAATCTATGGTCGCCCTGGAAGGCCTATACGACAGTTGATTGCTACTCGGTGGTGCAGGAAGAGTATTTTGCGATTCGTAATGCATGCGGTGTTTTTGATCTTACGCCAATGATCAAGTATCGGATCAGCGGTAAAGATGGACTTGCATATCTGGACAAGCTGATGACGCGTAAGATGAGCAAACTAACACCTGGACGAGTTATGTACAGCGCCTGGTGTAACGATATTGGTCATGTCCTCGATGATGGCACAGTGTTTCATCTCGAAGATAACTTATGGCGCTTGTGTTCAGCTGAACGTCATCTGGACTGGTTGATGGCCACTGCAATGGGTTTTGATGTTGAGATTGAAGATGAAACTGATGATGTAGTGGGGCTGGCCGTGCAGGGGCCAACATCCTGCCAGACGCTCAAGGCAATGAATCTTGAGGGTGTGGAAAACTTGAAACCTTTTCAGCTAAAAAAGTTTTCGTTTGCCGGGACAGAATTACTGGTGTCTCGCACAGGCTTCACCGGTGATTTAGGTTATGAACTTTGGGTCACTTCGGAACATGCAGAGACTTTATGGGATGCTCTTTTTGAGGCCGGTAGTGCCTACGGTATTTTGCCTATTGGCTCTCATGCGCTTGATATCGTTCGTATAGAAGCTGGTTTTATTCAGGCTGAAGTTGATTTCGTTCCGGCACTGGACGTTGTTAGAGCGGGCAGAGGTCGTTCGCCTTTTGAGTTAGGATTGGACTGGCTCGTACATTTTGACAAGCCAGTGTTCAATGGACGGCAGGCCTTACTTAAAGAAAAGGAGAATGGCTCTCGGTATCGTTTTGTACGTCTTGACGTCGAAGGAAATAAGCCCGCAAATGACTCATTCATTTACAATTCCAAAAAGGAAATAGTCGGGCATGTCACTTCAGCAACCTGGTCACCCAGCGCCAAGAAAAATATAGCGCTGGCGTCGCTTGAAATGCCCTGGGGTCGACCTGAAGACGAGCTGTATGCCGAAGTTTATTACAACCGTGAGTTGCAATGGAATCGACTCATGGCCCGTTGTCATGTTGTGGATACTGCGTTTTTTGATCCACCTCGTCGACGCGAGACACCACCATTGGATTATTAGCTATATTGATGAAAAGAATAATCGAGGCGAAGTTTATTCGCTTCGATTGTTCTATAGTTTTCCGCTAGTCAAATAATTATGCGCCATAAGCTCGACCCACTGTTACGACCAAAATCTATTGCTGTCGTTGGTGCAAGCCAGCGTAAAGACGTCGTTGGTAATATGATTTTGTGTAACCTCCTTGAAGGCGAGTATCCGGGGGTACTTTACGCTGTTAATCCAGGCTACTCAGAAGTTGAAGGTATCAGTTGTTTTCCCACCCTCTCCGAATTACCTACAAAGGTCGAACATGTAATTTTTGCTGTCAGCGATGCACGTATTGAAGAAGCGCTTGATGCCGCTATCGAGTATGGCATTAAGGCCGGCACGATATTCTCCTCACTGGTATTGCCCAATGATTCATCGCCTTCTCTAAAAGATAGAATTTATCAAAAAGCGAAGCAGGCAGACTTATTGCTTTGTGGAGCCAACGGTATGGGCTTCTACAATTTTATTGAGAATATCTGGGCCTGCGGATTTGATACGCGTTCCCATAGAAAAGACGGCAATGTGACTTTGATTAGCCAGTCCGGTTCCGGCATGTCGGGCATACTCGACGTTGATGAACGAATAGATTATAACTTTGCAGTGTCGACTGGCCAGGAATTGATGGTTACAGCGGAGGACTATCTCGATTTCGCCCTGGACCAGAAGGAAACCCGTGTCATTGGTTTCTTTATGGAAACCAGTCGAAGCCCTGAGAAACTCATTGCTGCATTTAGCAAGGCAAGAGCACGAAAAATACCTATTGTTGTAGTCAAAGTTGGGCGTACTGCCCTGGCTTCAGAACTGGCGATATCACATTCAGGTGCCATGGCAGGAAGTGACACGGTTTACGATGCCATATTTGATTACTATGGTGTGCAGCGTGTCGATGACATGGATGAGCTCGCGACTACTTTGATAATGTTTGCACAACCTCATGCAGTGGCAGAGGGAGGGATTGTCAGCCTTCATGATTCAGGAGGTGAACGACAATTGATCATTGATCTCGCTGACAAGCTGGATGTCGAATTAGCAAAGCTGTCTGAACAGTCGATATCAGAACTCGAATCTATGTTGGATCCGGGCTTGCCTGCGGTGAACCCACTTGATGCCTGGAGTGCAGGTGGACCGGGGTATCACAACACCATGGCTGATTGTTTTGTGACACTTTTGAAAGATCCTGCAGCAGCTTTGGGCGCTATTGTTCATGATCGAGCGCCGTTCGGGCAAATCTATTCGGCCTATATTGAGTACCTGTCTAAGGGCAATAAGGCATCAAAGAAGCCGGTTTTTCTGGTTTCTTCGAGACAGGGAACGGGCAATGACAGCAGCGTCATTGATACTACACGGGACGGTTTCCCTGTGCTTGATGGTGTTAGTATGTTTCTCAAAGGCGCAAAATGTATGATGGCATATAGGGACTTTCTTGCACGTCCAACTATGCAATTGCCAGTCCTGGATGATGCAAAGATAAAGGTGTGGCGAGATGGACTTAAAGACAGTCCTGAATTGAATGAGTTTTACTGCGCGAGACTACTGCGCGATCTGGGTATACCAATGGTCAATTCCCAGTTGATTTCAAATAAGGATGAACTTTCGCAAGCTTTATCCGATTTTGACTATCCGCTAGTACTGAAAACAGCGGAAGCAAGTATTCAACATAAGTCTGACGCTAATGGCGTTATTCTAAACATAAAAACTGAAGAAGATTTAATGCAGGCTTATGAGGATCTGGCATCACGTTTGGGTGCCAAAGCACTAGTTGCCCCAATGATGACGGAAACAGGTATTGAAATGATCCTGGGTATTGTCAGAGATGAGCAATTCGGTCCAATGATTATTTTCGGTTTTGGTGGTGTATATACTGAATCTTTGAATGATGTAGTTGTTGCCAGGCCACCTTTTGATTCTGCATATGTATTTCAATGCCTGAATCAATTAAAGCTGAGGAAAATCCTTGATGGTGTTCGTGGCAAACCAGCTGTGGATTTAAATGCTTACAGCGCTGCAGTTGCCCAACTTTCCGTAATCGCTATCGCCCTTGAAGACGAAATAGGCGAATTAGACATTAACCCAATGCTGGTTATGGAAAATGGCTGTATTGGACTTGATGCTTTATTAGTTCCAAACACGAACAGCTCTGCAAATGCTGATGAGCTACAGAAAGCAGGTTAGATCTATGTCAAAGAAGAAACGTTACCAAACGCTGATATATGCAATAGAAGGACCGCTTGCGATTTTGACTCTTAATCGCCCTAATAAACTCAATGCTATTGATCGCGTTTTGATTAGTGAACTTGATAATGCATTGAATCTGGCAGAAGAGGATGAACAGGTTCGAGTCATTATTTTGAAAGGAGAGGGGAAGGCATTTTCGGCAGGATTTGATCTGAATGTGGAAAACGATTCAGGTGAGGACAATCTTAAGTTTTGGCGCAATGAGCTCAGGAAAGACTTCGATATTATTATGCGTTTCTGGGACTGTCCCAAACCCAC
>WLWI01001527.1_pt1 | contig 20089 bp, 16 predicted proteins | sample 6701501 | NCBI WGS metagenome assembly WLWI01 (sample SAMN12718690, study PRJNA515312) | sponge metagenome | isolation source: marine sponge | host: Mycale hentscheli | place: New Zealand: South Island, Marlborough, Capsize Point | collected 2014-11-01 | reverse complement strand
GGGGGGGGGGGGGGGGCTCTTGAGGGGGGGGCCCCCCCATTTTTTTGGGGAAAAAAAAAAAAGGGAATTTAAAAAAAAAAAAAACTTTAAAAAAAAAAAAAACAACCCCTGGGGCCCCCCCCCCCCCCCCCCCATATCAAAACATCTTCCCACCGCTGCACACACACTAATCAACAAACATGTTTAGTTCTATAAGACCCAATCAGAAAACAAAAGCCTTGAGCGATAGTCTGAGTGTTACAAGGATGCTTACTTGAGGCCAAAGAGTTTTTAATGCTCCAATTCATGATATCCGAATCTAACTATTGTAAAACGTAGCAACGGCTAAAATCACGAAAGTCTGTGGTGGTAAAGCCTAGAGCATTGAAAAAAAAGTGTTTGATTTTTCTCGATTTCTAAATACTACTGAGCATGGATATTTTGAATTTGGGGGGAATTCTCAGAGAAAAATACAATCCTAACAATTCATCCACTCACTGACAGAACAGAAACAAACTTGGCAATATTTGTTTTCCACAACCCAACTTGTCACCACGGTAATCACGCTTTAGGAAGAACTAATTGGCAGGGGCAGTTACTGTCACACTCTCACTTACCTTGGCCAAGTCTCTCTCTCTCCTTGCTCTCTCCAAGTCTAGTTGGAGTGAGCCAGACGAAGGTGCGGTCTCTCTGTCTTTACTCTTGATGCAGCACACCCTGAGTTGCGTGAGTGCCTCTTGGAGACTCATCCTCTTGGAAGGTTCTGGTACGAGCAGGTCAGACACAATAGAGCAGAAGCTCTTGGGATAGGAAGCAGCCAGAGGAGGGATATCTTTCACTTCGTACTTGACAATCCCATTTCCAGTGAATGCCAGAGGATATTCGTTCAGTGGATGTTCTCTCACTGATAATTCGTGAATCAGTGTTCCGACAGCAAATGACTCTTGCTTGGTATAGTTAATGGTTCCTTTGCCGGAAGGGTTACACCGAAGTCTGTGGAAAGTGTTGAGGACTTCTGGAGCTAAATGTGCCTTATTGCCTCCCGGCAAAATCCCGTGAGAGTACGGGAGATTGAATGAGCTGTCCTGAAGCTGAACTGCACAGCCAAAGTCGCAGAGAACAATAGAGTTATTGTTAGCCACTAAAAAATTAGAAAGTTTCAAGTCCAAGTGGCAGATTCGATTCTTCTCTAAGTAAATAACTGCTTCCATGATCTGCTCTGCAGTTGTTAGGAGTACTTCAAACTGCATTGGTGTGGGATACTGTAACACCCACCTCTCCAAGTCCATTGGATGATAGTCCAGGACCAGAAACTGTCCCTTGCTGCGAATAGTATCTCCAGCTCTGTTCTTCCGAGTTGCATGTTTCTTGACGTGATCGGGCAGAAGACCAGCGAATGTTTCAGGTATAGGACTGATAAACTGAGACCAGAATCTAACAACGTTCTCGTGGGGTAACAGTCTGGAGAGAATTAGCCACTCATTCTCGTAGGCATTCCTAACTACGGACGTGTACTCGTGAGTAAAATTGAAGAGGAGTTTTACGGCATACAACTTTTGCTTGTCCGGTAATCCCGTCCTGGTACATTTAGCTGAAACTACCAAACCGTTCTGTCCCGCTCCCAGCACGCGCTGGATCTCAAAATCTGCAGCCTTGGAAGCGCTGAGAGCACTCAGTTCAGCTAATTCCATACCCGCCTGGTCGTCATCGACACAAACTCGACCAACTTTCTCTGGTTCCAGCCCCACCCCCATCCTTCCACCACCCGATGTTTACATCCTTGGCAGACTAAACAAAATTCGTATTCTGGCATGTGATCTAGGATATTCAATCGGATTGTTCGAATATCGGTTTCTGTAGCCGCAGGCGGCGGCGATGTCTCAGTACACGATATACAATGTTGAGGGAGAACAAGTGAAAATCATGAGCAAAGACGATGAAAAAGACTCGTACCTCAGCCTCGCCTACCGGGAGCTCGTGGAGCTACCCCGAGATTGCATAGTCAGACTGGAGCACATAAGGCACCTGGACTTGAGCAACAACAAGTTCTCGTATCCTTAAAATCGTGCGAAGTAGTGTTGCCTTGTGGAAGCCATTTTTTATCTTGTTGTTTTATTTTTTTCGGGCTAGTTAGGTCGGTGTTAACAAGTTCTTACTGTTATTTTTTACCTTAAGAATAGTTAATATATTCATTGATATAAATTTTATGCTAAGACTGCTATCTGTATATGGTGAGGGGAGAGGCCAAGGTAGTAGTGTTTAGTAAAGAGTGAATTTGGGATAAACTTGTCAGCCATATCCTGCATTGCATTACCTGTGCTGGCACTTAAAACTACTAATTTTAACACAGTGAGTGGAAAAAGTGGCACCATGTATTTGCGTGCAAGTCTTAACCAGCAGCAGTAGCCATTGTACACTTGCTACCAGTGAGATACCTAGAATTAGATGTTGATCTTGCAGTCTGCAAATTTAGCTTCCATTGTTCTACGCTCATGAGGTCAGAGTTGCTGAGGTTGAGAATGGTTGAGTGGTGATCATTATCCTTCCTCCTGTCTCGTGCAATGATCACATGACTCTTCCTCACTGACTTCCTATCCACAAGTCTACTGGAGGTGTTTGAAACAGAATAGTGGTTTGTGAATGTGCCTGATCCTGTCCCTGGAGGTGTTTGAAACAGAATAGTGGTTTGTGAATGTGCCTGACCCTGTCCCTTGGCAGGAGCTCGTGATTTAGGTTATTAAGATCACTTGAGTGTGATATTGCCAGATTAACACTTATTACCCAGACTTTAATTTAAATTAATTAATTACTTAAAATAATGCTTTTTTTTTAAGGCTCCAATTAATTCCACTGCTACAGATAGTTGTGTGCCACCCACTGTACTTTCACTTATCGTGGACGGCCATGATTGTTTGTAGTTTTATCGGTTCCCCACATGGACACACAACAGCACAGTACATGTAATGTATGATAGTCTCCCTATCGGCTGTAAGTTATCTAGAGTTGCTGACAAGTCAGACTTGAGAACTATGTGGTGAAGCATGTGTTCCATCATGTGCCAGGCAGGCAGTGTGGGTGGAGGGGAGGTGTACTAGATGAGGTAGCAGTTGACATGATGAGTCATCCCAGTGGAAAGTCAGTCAAGTTGCCCCTCCTTCATTATTTGTGACTGTGTTTGAAGTAGCTGTAAATAAAATTAAGGGAAAAGAAAGTTTCTTACAAGATGCATAGATTCCCTGGGGTTATTCCTAGTCCTCTCCTGTTGAATTAGTTGCAGAGTGCAGACTTCTTGGCAGTCATTCATGAGCTAGCTAGTGATAAGTGATGTTTCAGATATTATCCTTGACATTGTGTGCAACCTCAGTGACCTCCGCTCCCTGCATGGTCTGTCTGGGCTCATTTCTCTAGTCCTAGATAACAATGACATCACGTCTCACACCGTCTTCCCCTCCATACCCAATCTCCAGGTCCTGTGGATCAACAAGAACCAGGTCAACAACCTGCCTCTGTTCATGGAGAGGATCACTGCTCACTTCCCTCAGCTACACCACCTCAGCATGATGGACAATCCAGCAGCACCTAGCTACTTCAACGGAGGATCTAGACGGGATTACTCTGACTTTAGGTAAGGTGTGGGTGTTTATATTTACTACTACTACTACTGTTGCAGTATTTCTCAGTATTACTGTACCTGCCAAAATTTAACTGAAGCCACTTTACGATTCTTAACCCTTTACATCCTTTCCCTGCTTTTTTTTTTTTTCACACTTAATTTTCTCCCCACCATAATCATCGTTACTTATGGAACCTTACCAACCCAACTCAGTTTTCATGAATAACACACCATGCCATTATTACTAACAATGCTGTACTGACTGTTCTGATGATACTTTACCTACCCGGCTCAACTCGTGAATTATTCATGAATGCACACATCACTGTCGTTGTCACAGACAGACAAACATAACATTATGATTATTTGGGGAAAGTTTGATGGACGATTCTGGTACTTTAGGTAAGGGGTCGACAGTCCCTGTTGATAGTAGAATGCAATAATTAGTGGATGTGTGTGTGTGTGACTCTGACACTTCTCTACAACCCTTTCCTTCCTAGTGTTGTATAACACCTGATAAGGTTATGCTATATACAATCTACACATACTATTTTAAATGTTACGTACTGAATTCTGACATAGTTATGAGTGTCTCCGACAATATTCCTGGTAATGTTGTAGTAAATGTCATGTGACCTATTTTATAAATAAGGAAATATTCTTTATGCAATAACTATGCAAAACAACAATGTGACAAGTGCACTGCAACATGTGACCTCAGTTCCAACAGATAGTTTTACTACTAACTTCAAGCAGCATGTATGCTCTACTTGTTTTACTGAATACTGCATATAACGGTGTGTCAAGCTCAGTTTAAACAACCAAGAGCTCCTCCCTGAAGTGCTGCTGTTGTTGTTTTTATTGTTGTTTATTCAACTACAGACACTTTGTCATCAGTCACTTGCCCAAGCTGGTTTATCTGGACGACACAGCTGTGACCAGGGAAGAGAGAACAGAAGCTCTCAAGATATATGGTCGAAGAAAAGTGTCGGCAGGGACCAGCACCATGGAGAGACCTTCTTCTGGTTCCTTGGTAAAGACGTTATTTAAGTGATAATGTGAAATGCGTATTATGTATGTTCTTTCTTCTTCCCTCCCACGATGTGTGTGCAGAAGCGGACAGGATCGGCTTCAGGGGCAGGGAATCAGCACAGGAGATCGTCCAAGAAAACTGTATCGTCCTCCAAACAGTCGTGACATGCGCACACACATATACACTCGCCAACCTGATGAAAGGAAGCATATGGGTATTACTCAATCATGGCTATCTACCGCTCTCTCTCTCTCAACTTTGCTATACATAAACATTTTATTTTATTTTGGTTGGACTAATTGTTTGTTCTGTTTCATATTGGTTTGTTTTTATGGGCAATATTTTCACATCTATGCAATATTCTCTTTTCTGCTTATTTTCTCCAAAATTCTTGTATTTGTTTCAAATAAGAATATTTACATTTATTTCAATCAGAGTCAAGTAGGTAAAGTATAGATATCTAGAGAATCTATCTGCCATGAGCACCAGAGTCATTCAGTATAAATGCTATAATGACTTTCATAATTAGGCAAAGAAAGCAACAGTTCATGCATCATCTCTAGAGATAGAGCAACTTCAAGTTCCTAAGATGTGATTGTGGTAACCATGAGGGAGAATGTACCTACATGTATAGATGTGCCTGTGCTGCCCACAGACTGAAGACTCAGATATGTACAACTGGTAAAGTATCATCAGTCAGAAAACAAATATTTACTGATGAACTGCAGGGAGATGTCTGTACAAACATTGTCCTGGAAAGTTCAGGGAAAGATACGATTATCTCCAGTTCCAACACAGTTTACAACATCATCCCCACAACATAACTTCATAAACCACAAACTATTGCTGTCTAGTGTCCATTGCAGTCTGTCAGAGGGCAAAGCAAATGTGATGTTTGATGATTTGAGCTCATCAAACCGCCACAGGGGCGGGGGCGGCTCAATTATGCTGATCAAATTTCATTCCCACATGTACCAAAACTGCTTGCCAACATTTTTATGTAAATGATATGAAATATTCGGCTCCTACACTGTCTGCACGTTTGATATACCAGACTGCCCAGTCTTACTTCATCATCAAAATAGCATGTCAACTTGTTCTTAAATAGTAGAACAAGTTTAACTGAAGCTTTTACGTGATCTCAAGTGTATTCATTCTGTACCTTATAAGAATTACTGATATTAAATTCATTGATAATATGTTATTCACCTCAGTACTTCAGTTGAATGGTCATCATTACCCACCCAATAAACAAATAGTACAATATAAACATGGAAGCTACACCAGGTCTCCTCCTGACTGCAGTGGCAGCTGCTTTCTGTCTTTTTCAACCTGTGAAGTGTGACACCAGATACGAGCCTAACTGGAACTCCCTGGACAGCAGGCCCCTCCCACCGTGGTTTGATGAGGCCAAGTTTGGTGTGTTCATCAGTTGGGGCCTGTATGCAGTACCAGGATTTGACAACGAGTGGTTCTGGTACAACTGGCAGACCAAAAAGGTGCCAGATCTCGTGAAGTTCATGCAAGACAACTACCCTCCGGACTTCACTTACGCTGACTTTGCACCCATGCTGAAGGCGGAGCTGTTTGATCCAGAGCAGTGGGCAGACATCATAGAAGCTTCGGGAGCCAAGTATGTCTTTGTGCTGGCCTTGGAACAGTTAGAGTTTGACGGCTAAGTTGATGTATCACTTTATTCCTGACAGATACGTCACCTTGATCACCAAACACCACAGCGGCTGGACCCTCTGGCCTTCTGAGACATCTTGGAACTGGAATGCTATGGACACTGGACCACACATGGATTTAGTAGGTAAGTATATAATGATTTGGGAAGATAACAGAATTTCCTTCTTAACTCTACTTGTATTTGTGCCTTACCTAAGGCGCTGTGGCGAAATCTATCAAGGCTCGTCAAGATCTTCACTTTGGCATCTACTTCTCCCAGTTTGAATGGTACCACCCTCTCTTCCTTCAAGACAAAAACAACAGCTTTAAAACTCAGGATTATGTCAAGGTAGCATGAATGTAGTCTTACCTTGTAGCTAGTATCCAATAGCTTCATGATATTACAGGAGGTCAGTTTCCCACAAATGATGGAGCTGGTCCAGAACTATGAGCCCGAGGTCATTTATTCTGATGGAGACTGGGAGGCAGACGACAGCTATTGGAATAGTACACAGTTCCTTGCTTGGCTTTACAATGATAGGTATGTAAAAATATATACAAAAATATGAAAACTTGATATATGTCACAAACCCATTCCAATGGTTTGTCAAGTGTTGCATCAACTATTATAAACTTGACACAAATTCTAATATTTCTATTAAAACAATGTTTAACACTCGATAACTACAGACACTTCCACTCCTTGCTGATGTTGAATATTGCAGAAATTCTTTATTTGATCAATGCTATAGGATTTATTCTATTAATGTTGTAGTTGTCTTCAACACAATCGTTTCTAATTATTAACATAGATTGACACTTTCTCACCTAAAGGGGTCTGGAAAAAAGCAAAGGAAAAATGTGAAAAATCTTAGTTGTTTTATGACGGGTCAGAACTTGTTATTAACATTTTAAACGTTTTACACTTGCCGTAGTCATTGGAACCAGTTGTCACCTGCTATATCTCCATGGTGATACAGTATTAGGTAAACTTAGGTATGCGCAAGGTGACAGACTGGCTGACTAGTTAAGTATACTTGGACGGACATTAATTTACATCACATCACCAAAGCCACAGGCTACCAACCCTCTCGGTTGGGTCCCCTACTAATAAGTCCTATTAGAGGTCTGTGATATTATTGATTGTAGTCCAGTGAAGGACACCATCGTAGTGAACGATCGATGGGGGAAGTCCACCCACTGTCTCCATGGAGGTTATTTGGACTGCACAGACAGATATCACCCCAGTGAGTCTGTGGTGTAGCTCCTTTAAAGGGGACTTTTACTTTTGGTTATATTTATAGATGTGCTACAAAAGCGTAAATACGAGAGTGGTGCTACCATTGACAAAAAGTCTTGGGGCTATAGGCGAAACACTAACTTCACAACAGACTTCTTGACCATTGAGAATCTTGTCTGGCAGTTGGTCTCTACAGTGAGGTAAGAGAGTGTGGTGTGTGGCTAGTCTCTACCAGAAGAGAGTGTGGTGTGTGGCTAGTCTCTACCAGTGAGGTAAGAGAGTGTGGTGTGTGGCTAGTCTCTACAGTGAGGTAAGAGAGTGTGGTGTGTGGCTAGTCTCTACAGTGAGGTAAGAGAGTGTGGTGTGTAGCTAGTCTCCTCTACAGTGAGGTAAGAGAGTGTGGTGTGTTGGCTAGTCTCTACCAGTGAGGTAGAGAGTGTGGTGTGTGGCTAGTCTCTACCAGTGAGATAAGAGAGTGTGGTGTGTGGCTAGTCTCTACAGTGAGGTAAGAGAGTGTGGTGTGTGGCTAGTCTCTACCAGTGAGGTAAGAGAGTGTGGTGTGTATAAATGGTGTTGTAGTTGTGGTGGAAATCTTTTGGTGAATATTGGAATACCGCCAGATGGAAGGATAATTCCTATCTTTGAAGAAAGACTCCGTCAAATGGGTAAGAAACCTGAAAATCGACAATAGATAGCTATTTCATTGTATCAAATTCTCTAGGTCATTGGTTAAGTATCAATGGAGAAGCCATATACAAGACTAAGCCATGGACCTACCAGAATGACAGCCTCAACAACAATGTGTGGTATGTGTGCATGTCGGCTCTAGCTCCACTAATGGTTGTTTCAGTGACTGACGATACTTTACCGTCAACCTACAAATATCTTTCATGTCTCAAGGTACACCCATCGTCCTGATACAAGCACTCTCTATGCCACGCTCACACTCACTTACCAGTTCAAAGTGACTCTTGGAAATTTAAAGTTGGCCAGTGGCTCTAAAGTGTCTCTTCTTGGTTACAATGGAGAAGTAGCTTGGACTTCTGGCACAAACAACTCTGTGGAAATCACCATGCCGCCGTTGCCCCTGGATACTAACTTGACATGGGCTTGGGTGTTCAAAATTGAAAACGTTTTTGTGTAATTAGCTACAATATAACTGTTGCTTCAATGATTGCGTTAATTTTGGGTGAAGATTACATTCGGTAAAGTGTCTTTCTAGTCATTAGCTCAATAGTGTGGGTAGTATACATATAATATATACATATACGAAATCCCTTTACCAGAGTAAATTTTGGAACATTCTTGATGTTTCTGGACAAGTTTTTGAAGCCATATGATCCATTACATTATTGAATTAATAATTTTTTTTTTGCCTTGAGTAATCATGTATATACATCAGTAAGTTTAAAACAAATGAATTACAGTGCTTTCTGAAGACAGTCAATGTCAACAAATAAATGCATCCAATAATGAGCTAGCAAAAAAAAAAAATGTTGAGAAAAAAAAAAAAAAATGCTCTAAAACAATTTTATATAAGAGGATTGGATGGGATTAAAATTTAACACAGCTGGTGGTGCTCATATGAAAAAATAAAATATAATATAAAGCAAAGTATATCCTTGCCACACACACACACACACACACACACACACATCAAGTTCTAAATGACACAGTGACCATATATTTTTGTCCAATAATAATTATACTCCGGATCTCTTTGGCTGAACTTCGTCTTCACCTTTGCCATCTAGCGTCAACTTGCCAGTTCCACTGTGAGACTTGCTTATGACAGCTGCTCTGGAGGAGGACGAAGAGCTTTGGATGGTCTTGGATATACCATACTTGAGGGAGGTGGCCTTTTCACGACCAGAAGAGGGAGGAGGAGGTGGGTCTCTTCTGAGAGGTTGGTCAATGTCATCATCTTCATCGAGCTCGAGTTCAGCATAACTGAGTTCTTGCCCGCCAGCAGGGTGGTGAGGGTCAAACCTCTCCATCTTCTCCAAGATGGAGAGAGAAGTGCCCACATCACTGTTGTCGTTAGACAGAGGCATGTCCTGGGAGTAGGAGTAGCCGTAAGGTGACAGACCCGACTGACTGTTCTTGGACTTGGAGTTTCTGCTCCAGCTTATGCGCTGATCGGGTACATCAGGATAGGCGTGGTCCTCCGGGTAGCCGGGCTCCATGGAAACAGAGTGCTTGCTGCCATTGGTGGTCGCAGAGAAGGAAGGAGGCTGGTTTGGAGCACAGGAAGGCATGTAACTGAATCTTTCATCTTGGATATCCATGTCATTGTTGGAGAAAGAAGATGCTTGAGGAGCTGATGCTATACGCTTGAATTTGAGGCGACTGTTTTCCTTTTGTCTCGGAGATTTTCCGAAGTCAACATCTTCCTCCACCTTACGCTGGTACTTACCAGTGGCACTGCTAGCAGCATGCCTGCGATCAGACTGGGACGACTTGCTCTGGCTGAGAGAGCCAGTGGACCCCTTGGAAGTACTGGCAGTAGTAGCCCCACCCCCATTGCTGCCACTGCTGCTGCTCTTGCTCCTCAGAGGCATGGAGAATCGGTTGCTCAGGGATTCACTGCTGTGTTGCTGAGGCTGGGAGAGGTGGCCAAAGTTGTAGCTGGCTGCAATGGAGACAGACTTTGACAAACCTTTCTGGGACTTGAGGTTACCGCCCATCACATCCGATCCACTCGACCAGCCGTTAGTGCGGCCGAATGCTAGCAGGTTCCTCAGTGCTCCTCGAGCATTCTCTCTGATACTCTTGTGATCTGAGGTCCTGTGGATGTCCAGCAAAGGAATGCAGCCCAGGTTCCACAGGGTCTTCTGATCTTCGTAGTGGTGGGCAGACAGATTCCAGAGTATGCCAGTGGCATTAGCAAGCACCGTCTTGTTCTTAGACTTCAGATGTTGAGACAGCTTGGCCAAACCTCCTGCTTCCCGAAACTTTTTGCGATACTTCTCGTCTTTGATGACCACCGAAAGGTTCTTCAGTATTCCTCCAACATTTTCCACAACAGACATGCTCCCAGACGGACTGTTGTATGACAGAAGATTGACAAGCAGAGCAATGCCATTCGGAGTGGAGGAAATGCTTTCCCTGCTCTCCACGGAGTGAGCAGAGAGATTCCACAGAGCGCTAGTGATATACTGCAAGGTGGGCTCTTCAGTGCAATAATTTATAGCGGACACCAGAGTTATTCCAGCATCGTGGACCAGCAGAGCTGTTTTGATGCTCTTGGTGGCCCTCCAGGACAGGTTGCGCAATATCTGAGCACCACTGGCTATGATGCTCTCATTCTGCAGACTGATGTGGTACATGAGTGCCGTGAGAAACTGGTTGAAGCCGCACAGAGTCGTCTTGTTGTCTACGTCCCCGTAAGTCAGGCTGAGAAGGATAGATATGGTTGCGGTGACAATCTTGGAGGAATGGCAAATTCTCTTGTCTCCATGTCTACCCTTTACCTTCGGCTGCAGCACAAGGAGCCGGTAGTTGGCAATGAGCACCTCAGCCATGGCTTGGAGCCCTCCGAGGGTCAGAACAGATGGCCTGTACTTGCCTTTGTCATTGGAATACTTGTAAAGTTTTCTCATGTGAGCAAGAAGAGATTCACAGGAATTGTGAAGGGACTCTTGCGTTTCAGAGTCAATTTTTTGTCCAATAGGGTGCACAGCCACAAAACTGAAGATTTGATCGCAGTGTGAGCGAATCTTCTCCAAGACGTACAGCACACAAAGGTCGTGCTTTCCTTGTCTTGTTTCTCCCTTGGATTCAATGATGTTTCTGAGGGTCTCTGCAGCCCGAATTCTGACCTCCTGGTGTGTCATGTCTTCTTTGTATTCGATGTTGTGAATGATCTGAACGAGCATGTTGAGGCAGGCAGGTTGGTGCATCACTTCCACTGTCTCTGCCGTGCGTGACAGAGCCAGAAGCAGGTTAGCGGCATCTCCGTCATTCTCTTTTCCCGTCTTTGAACTGAACATCTTGATGATATGGATCAACATGTCTAGAGTCATCTTCAGAGAGTCTTTGGAGCCTACTTTATCGTCGGAATTTCTGTCTTGCTGTTGCAACTGAGGCTTCTTCTGACGATAGTTGGGACCAGAAGGAGCCAGAGGAGCCGATCGATTTGACGGAGGCACTTCCAAAGATTCTCTGTGGTTTCCTGGAGGGGGTGGGGCTGGCCGTGCAGAATTGATTGGTTTGCGAATAGGCAGGTTTGGAAGTGATAGAGAATCGTCTTCGGGGCTCTCTGACTCATACCTCTGCTGGGGTCGCTGGGGAAAGTGTCCTGGAACTTCTGATCTTGACTTGAGAACAAACTCCGGTATAGATGGGTGTGGATGATACCTGGATGAAGAGGGTGCTGGACGAGGAAGCACACCTTTTGACCCTGAACGGGATGAATTGAGAGAGGATGCTGTGGAGGAAGACAAGGTGCTTCCCGGAAATGAAATCACACTTCCTGGAGCTGATCGCAGTCTCTCGTTTGCAGAGTTGTAACAGCTACTGCTGTCGCTGGAAGCGGGTGACCCAGTTCTCTTTCTGTAATGACTAGCATCTATGAAGTGTTGCCACGGAGGCAGCTGGGAGACCTGGGACAGAGAAGCAGGTGACCCCATGTACCCCACACTGGGGTGCCACTCGTGAGGGTCCTGCTGACTGAGCGTGTGCACTGGAGGACCACGCTTGCTGCGCGGCAAAAATGGCCGGTGGTGGTGGTGGTGGTGGTAAGGAATCTCCAGTTCATCAGCTAGGTGGTCCTCCATCGACACTGAGGTGTGTAGCTTGGTCTGGAGGCTTGGCGGCAGCTCAAACGGTATCCGTCGACTGCTATCCGTTTGGGAGAGGTGCTGTGGCTGGTGGTGGTGGTGATGGGGGTGTGGCTGGTGGTGGTGGAGGATGGGCTGGTTGCTGTGCTGGCTGGCTGATCCATAGTGGTGCTGATGGGACTTGTGCTGGGAAGGAGTGCTAGTGGACTGGTTGATGTCGCTCCCTTCAGTCCCAAATATCCCACTGTCATTCTCGCTGGGGACTGGAAGTCTCGGATACTGGGTCTCATCTCCGAACATAGAGTCGTTCTGCGTGCTGGACCACTGGGAGCTGTCTTGCACCGAAGCCTGTGGGAACAGAGAAAGGGAGTGGAAAGGGAGGGGAAGGAGAAAGACAAAGAGGGAGGAATATTATCATTGAGAGTTCAACACTACAGTCACTCCTCTCTCGAGATAGAGTGGGCGTACTTGTAGCTTAAGACCTCCCTTGGCAGTTGGCAAACTACTGCTATGTAAACTCATTGTGTTTTGTGGGCTATAATTAATCCAATTATAAACCGCATTATGACAACCGTTCAAGATTTCTAAGTGGATGAGTCCCGCAGCACATATGACACACACACACACACACTCTCTCTCTCCTATTAACAATCATCTACACATGGGTTTAGGTCCCATCATGAGTGCGCAAAACTGGATTGGTGGGTACGTTGACTGCTGGTGTTAAGTGGTGTGAACAAGACGACCAAAGAAAGTGATAGCCACTCATCCTCGTCAACAAATCACCGTAAAGTGATACCTTACCATTAGCCATTCAAAACCACTCAGACATCAGCAGCGAAAAAATAATTACAATAATAATAATAATAAAACACAGAAGATGGTATGAGGGGAAATACTAGCCCCTACTTATTAAGTTTATTAGAAATGTTAATGCGAGGAATTTTAAGTTCAACTGTAAGTTAATAGCATCTCCGGTATTTCACATGTAATCTATTATTAGAAAACACCATATTAGTGACCTAAATATATTTAGCGATTAAGTAAGACCAGGGGGTAAGGTAAAGTTCGGCTTGAGCGCCCATCGTGGTATAGGACTCTGATGATCCATAGCCAATTTAGAGGTACATTAGGCTGAGCAGTGCACTCTGAAGTCTTGCCACAGAAACGTGCAATACAAGTTTTTATCTTCACTAAATGTTGTCGTACCCCGTCACGGATGAGTGAACTTGTTTTGATAACTTTCAACTCACTTTCAAGAGCCATTCAAAGAGAAAGTTGGCTTTTCAAAATAAATTACAATCAACTTAAGAAATGGTTCTGCGATTTGTGTCAAATTGGAAATTTTGGTGGGCAACATTGGAAACAAATCTGCATCTGGGAATCTCCTGTATCTACTATTACACTCAATAACTAACTTTCATTGCAACCATGACTACAGTCCTGGGGTTAATTTCTGAACCACTAGAGAAAGAAAGAAAGAATGAATGAATGAATGAATGAATGAATGAATGAATGGATAGGTTTTTAAAGCTATTGAAGGTGGTACCTTGCAATAAGCATTAATATGCATTTATTGAATGCACCCAAGCCTACACTGCTTTACATGTGCAAGTTCATGTAATAAAACATACTAACAGACAGCCATGGAATAGAGTATCGCAAGATGCTACATGACACTGAGCACTCACAAGTAAGGATGAGGCACCTGCCATATTCAATTATTTAATCTAGTTCTTCCTTGGATTGATGCAAGTTTAGGTGGACTACTGGGCACGTGCAATGGTTTCTAGCCGAGACTTACTTTAGAAGCATACTTCAGCTTGTCTATGGGCACTCTTGATTCCAAGCTCCACAGAAACTCTCTCCAATCTCTGTCATAGTGATCCATGGCTTTATAATCTCTCTCCCCAAATGTCAAGAGGGAAAAACAATACAACTAGTCAGGAAATAATGAAGTGGAAGCAACTGATCTTTCACTAGCAGCTTGACAAAGACAAGCTAACTTTATCTTCTAGAGGCAGACATGAGCTGTCTCACACTTGTATACATCAGCTCAAACTAAACTGACCACTGAGCCACAATTGTGGCTTTATATCCTGCCTTGGGCTGCAGCTCTGGGGGAGTGGCACTTCTGCCTGCCAAAACACGATCTACGGCGTCTGATCGTCTCATGCGGTGGTTTGAAATTACAGTTGTAAGGATTCCATTGTGTTCAGATGGACAGGGCACCCTCCCACACACATACATACACACATACATACACATCATGCCTGGCTGGCTATGGCCACCATACAACACCTAGCTGTGCTTACATAGAAGCGTGCACCATAACCAGTGTACCCCAGAGCTAGGGAGAGATGCAGTAAGTGGAACCAAGCATCACTTACTTCCTGGCTCAGTACAACTTCCTGGAGGGAAGTCTATTATACTCACTTCCTGTTCAAACAAAAACATTAAACAAAAACACCACAGAAACGACTGCTGCTTCTACAATTATGAACAGAACATCACAGCAAGAGAACTAACCCAACAGAATTCTATTTAATGAATTTCTCAAAATTCCCTCACAATCTGAAACAGAATGCTATTCTCTGATACAAGTGATTGGGCAAACCCAGTCCTACTATTATTACCGTACACTCTTGAGAAATGACGTCAGAAATAAAAATAAAATCAGTAAAACTAATTTCACTAGCCACATGATTCATACACGTGTGTGTGTGTAGCACACACAAACACGGATACATCTTACAATCTAGTGTCCTCCCTCATCCGGTAGGGTCCCGTACATGACATTGGAGTAATTGACAGGGGCAATCTCTTCACATGCATGCAGTAACTTAAGAGCAACTGGATACGGATCCAGTCTGGCACCAGCACCAGATGCTCTGACCATCTCTCTCATGTGACCACAAGGAAACGTACAGTAATAAGACAAAACAACAAAGCATAACAACTAATTAGTAAGCTCGGTAGGAAGGAAAAAACACATCCACAGAAGTTCATGACCCGGCATTTAAAAAACAACTTATTTATTACAACAGCAGTTGTTCTCAGTTTTAATAGCCTTTATTTTCTTTGTGATGGTTAAACCTGAAGGTTGCTATCCTCTTGTCAGCTATTGCGTTATGTTTTCATCTTGTCCGTGAAATCACGCTTCTACACCAGCATCAATCAGCTCTGAACAGACACGGGAAGTAGCAGTGAAATGGGAGCCATTAAAGTAACAAGTTTCTTATTGAGGACAAGCAAGAATCACATGAAACTGATGAGGTGTTGCGTGTAGTAGCAACAACAACTGCCTTAGATAACTACAGGAGTTACACGCGTGAGATTAGGCTACAAGATGACATCAAATATCAAATATCCACTTCCTTTACTTCTCTCTGTTACTAGGATGAATTGACAAGTTGAGTCACAGCACAAGTCTGAAATCATCATTTGGTAATACGGAACACTAAAAATAAATAATAACTGCAACTCAAAAAAGGGGAGTAGCAGTAATAATAATAATAATAATAATAATAATAATAATAGTAGTAGTAGTAGTAGTAGTAGTAGTAATACCAACGGTGGTTTGCATACATGTATGTAAAAATGTTTAGCAAAATAAGGTGAGTTGTAAGAAGCGGTAGAAATAGAATTAATTGTGCTAGAAGTAAAGTAACAAACAACCTCCATTTTTTAAGAACTGGAGAACTCCTACAAGATGGCTGCCATGAACGTAGAACCTTAATAATAGCAGCTCTACAGAATCAGTGCGGCATTCTTGTGTATCAACAGGCTGGTAGCCAGACTACAATAAACATGGAGGGTTGATGTCACCAACAACCACCACCTCACCCACAGCACTGCTTAAGGCTATGCGTGTTGCTACACACAACCCATTCCTCCTCCCATAATTGCCCGACTTGCTACAACCACTTGCATACCACTGCTCTTGTTTAGCCATAAAATGGCTGTGGTTGTATATTTGGGCTACCTGCTACCTATAAAGGTAATTAATTAGGGAGGCATATCTGTGGCAACGGGACAGTGAACGCAAAAAAGAAGGCGCGTTTGATGTGTCGTTATTCCATAGCAGGACTGACTGATAATGTCGCTAGTGGAACATGAGCTTGTTCTATATTCTACAAGTGCTGGAGAGATCGCTAGAGATTATCAGTTAGATCCCATCACAAAGTTAGGATGACAAGGCTCTTTGAAGCTTAGTTAAGGATGAGCCACCACACAGGGGAAAAAAAAGAAGCCTTTCCAGTGCCATCTCTGGACAGATTAACAGTGCTCCGGGGTAAGGTGATATCCCTTGTGCTTCTCCTTATGGCCACGTTAATGAATCAGTGAGACCAGCTCATGACGTGGTTGGTGGATTATATCCTACATACTTCCATCCTACAACTCTGGAACATGTCCTCCACTTCTACGATTCAGTGAGTGCACTGGTTTCCATGGAACTAATTACTGCCAACCAGCCAGTCAGCAGACCCTCAGTCAGCAGACCCTCAGTCAGTCAGTCAGTCAGTCAGTCAGTCAGTCAGTCAGTCAGCAGACCCTCAGTCAGTCAGTCAGTCAGTCAGTCAGTCAGTCAGTCAGTCAGTCAGTCAGCCAGTCAGCCAGTCAGACTCCAAGTCTCCAGTAGCTCCACAAACGGTATGCTCACCCGGTCATCTTCACCATTAGTGAACATCATTTGTCCCCCATCATCCCCCCAGTATCCTCTAGCCAGGTTAGTACACCAATCTCCTACAGACAAAGCCTTGAGACAGTGAGTGAGTGACACATTCAACAGCAATCAAGCACAGCCAGACCTCCTCTGGGATGTCATCTCATTGTTGTGTTTCTGTCCTATTGTGACGGCAGCCTTTGTGATGCGTGTCTTGAACCATTCTTCCAAGCCGGTGGTCATGCAATCTGTCGGAACAAGGAAAAGATAGTTCCTGCTACTAGAGCGAGAACACCTACAATGACCTCTATTGCTTAGAAAGAAAAAAAAAAAAAAGAAGAAGGAGAACTACTCACTTCTGGGAATAGAACTGCTTCTATGCTGTAAATAACTTTGAAAGAGAATACAACTACTGCTACAGAGAATTGTACAACATACTTAGCTTCAAGGAAATTTCCCCCTAGGTTGCTGTGGCAAAGGGTTTCCGTATGAAATAACAAACTAATTAAATTTGTGTTAATCAGCATAATAAAGAGCAAAGAGAAACTCTAAACCCAGACTAAGGATGCATCACATCCTCCCCCACCATGCATAATGCTGTCACCACTCTCCTTCCTGCCTGAGGCAACTCTGAAAGCTGATCCAATAACCATCTCAAGTCAGCTTCGAACAACAACTGAGAAGTTTAAAGAGTCATCAAGAGGAGCAGAAAGGCATGACAAAAATAAATAGGTACTTGCACTTGACCTTGATGTGGGATAAAGTTTACTCAACCAAGTCATCTGTGTTTGTTCCATGGGCTCCCAAGAATCAAGCAGTGATTCATTTGTGGTCAGCAACAATGAAATTTGACACTCTTTTGCATTCCAAGAAAGCAGCTGCAATTACTTCACTTTCTTTTCAAATAATGATAATAATATTATTAATAATAATAAAAGTCCTAATACTATTCAATGGGATGGCGACGATTTTAAAAGGGAAAAAAAAGAAGAAGAAATGGCCTTATTGTCGGTTAACTCTAAAATTAAAATATTTGTTAATTTACACCTCAGTAAATTTGACTTGCTTCAATGACCCACCTGACTGCCTCTCAATAGCACGCGCCATAAGCACAGGAGATCATTCTAGGTGTCAGGTTTCAATGATGCCGTTTCCAGTAGCCCATACTCAATGAATGGTGGATCTGCTGGAGACAAAACTCTGAGCAATTGTGATATTAAAACTAATGAGTATTCAAGACAGAAATAAACACTTGGAAAATAATATTACACCAAAGGAAGGAAAGAAGCTCAGCGGAGTATTGCAGGACACAAATATTAGTACGGACACCAGATAACTCCTGAGTACTTATTGTAATTTCCTCCTCAGATAGTTCCCCGGAGTCACTAATGTATTAATTATTGTGCTTGGTATAACCCAGGCAAGCAGAAAGACAAACCTTCATTTGCAGCTGCAGCACGTGACAAGGTAACTTCCTGACTCTTAAACTTTGATACATTTCTTTGGTCATCTCAAATATCTCCTCCCTCGAGGCAAACTTCTCTAATCCACTCCTGTATTTTTTCCTCCTCATCTTACAATCATTAAACTTTCCTCCTCCTTAATTTCCCCTCCTCTCTCATTCTTGTTGTATAAATTATGTCATTTTGTATATCCCTCCATCCATTCCTCCTTTTCCCACAACATCCCTCATATTCTGAGACATCCCATGCCTTCTCCCACAACTAGAATCCAATCTTCATGAAGTGCCAAATTCCAGCAACTATAAAACACCATAAAAATATACGTAACTCTATTCAAGCCACATTTTCTACTCCATTCAAGCCCTGGGTAAGAAGAGTGCATCCTTTTAAGCATATGTGCCTTTTTTTCTTCTCCACCTTCAGTTTCCTTTTAAACATTCTGCATCCTCCCTCATATTTCTCTCCGTCCGCCTACTCAATCCATTCCATCTCTTGGAATGGATTGTATTCTTCAGATTGTATTGGACCATCATCAAATTAGCACTTATATAGCAAACTGGTTTGAATAGCACTGAATTGAGCTTGGATAATTCATTTATCAGCCAGAACAATGTTGATTCAGGAAAGAGGCACAATTAGTTAAAATATTTCGTTGCACAACTATTGGATTGCGGCTATGATAACACAGATGAAAATTTGATTGGCCCACTGGCGTTTCTTTGGTCCATTCCTTATTGACTAACTGACTGAGTTCATCAAATGAAAATTGGGAATTCTTTCAGTGACGATTATAGTAATGACTGCTATAGCAACTTCTTGGAGCAGCCAAGAATCAAGGAGGCCCTGAGAGAGACTCACTTAAAGAATCTCAGCAGGGGTTAATTGACTTGGGCCAAGTCTAATGGAAACAGCTGGGCTCTACAGACACACACACACCATTGAAGCAGGTGAGACAATGAAGTAGCTTTATCTCTCAGACTGGCAGTACTCTATGGCGGCAATATGGACTGGAAAAGGATATCCACTAGCAGAGCTGGCAGCCATTGGACCAGCTGAGAGATGGGGAGACAAACAGGCAGGAAGGTATGAAGGCCCTATGCGTCCCTGTTTGGGGATACAGCCATTAAAAACAAATTACCAGCTCAACCTTATTCTTCGCAAACGGTCAGTCCGCCCACTCTTCTGGTGCCACATTCCAAACTTCTTTACCCTTCCTTTCTCATTACAGGAAATGAAGGGCACATGTTTCATAGCTACGTCTGAGTGACACTGGACACATCCTCCATTTTGTTGAGTCAACATAATATATCTAATTCAACATGTGATACTTCTTCTTTTCTCAGAAACTAGTCCATTAATAAGTTGTCATCTCATCTTCCTAAGGCGGGAACAAGTGCTCAAAATTTATAATTCAATCCAGTGAATACACAGACTGGATTTTGTGTCTATGTTTGGGCAAGATGTAATTTTACCATAAATATACAGCTATCAGGTGGTGACAGTGTTGTGCGTGTGAGTTTGTATGTATGTATGTATGTATGTATGTATGTATGTGTGTAGTACAGTAACAGACTAGGTGGATGATCAAGTTCCCAAAAGTAACAGTTACCACTTTTAATGACCCTATTGTATCACTACGGACTCAG
>WLWI01001526.1_pt1 | contig 20091 bp, 13 predicted proteins | sample 6701501 | NCBI WGS metagenome assembly WLWI01 (sample SAMN12718690, study PRJNA515312) | sponge metagenome | isolation source: marine sponge | host: Mycale hentscheli | place: New Zealand: South Island, Marlborough, Capsize Point | collected 2014-11-01 | reverse complement strand
GTAGTTTATAAGCCACAGTCCCTCAGCATCAGTTGTGCTTTAGTCAGACACATAGTTCATTAGACTGAACATCCAAGACAATCCAGAAAGAATCTCGTTGAGTTCAGATACACCATGTATCAACTAGCTCAATAGAAGATTTCCTGGCTGACATATGGAGGCAAACTGGCAACGTAGAATAAAGAGCTTAGAATACTCCTTAATTTCAGTGATTACTTTATTTGCAAGTTCAGCATATGTAGTTATTAGACTATGACAAGACTAGTCTCAAGAAATGGTTAAAAGTGCCTGTGCAGTATTAAAAGTGCCTGTGCAGTATTAAAAGTGCCTGTGCAGTATTAAAAGTGCCTGTGCAGTATTAAAAGTGCCTGTGCAGTATTATATCTAGAGCCAAGCTGTGAATCGCACATGCACATATGCAGTGGGTGTGGCTAACTTAAGAAGGCTATGCTTGTAATGTGAAATATTATAGTTTTAAAAACAAGTTTTTTTTTGCTCAAATGTGAGTTTGTATATTTGTGTGTTTGTGCGCAGCTGTCCCATTCAGAAAGAGAAGTGACAGATGTGAGTACAGAGTTACAACGACTGGGGAATTATTTTACTGAATACAAAGATAAATCAACACAAAAGGTCAGCCTCCTAGCAGTTATAGGACTAGAGTCTCTTCTCTTTGATTTGGTTCTCTCATGTCTACTCGTCTCCTGTCTGGTCTTCTCATTCCTTCCTATAATGTAACTGTCATTCTTAGTCACTGTCACATGACTACATATTTTACACTTGGCCTATGTCATGTGATCCAGGTAGCTATATTGAAAGACAATGTGAGGAAAGCTGACGAAGAGATAGTGGAACTAGACAAGCTTGTGGAGAGCATAACAGAGGTAAGAGTGTGGCATGAGGATGGTTTGGACTCCTGAGCTTGTGTGTGAATAGAAATGCAGACTTTGCAAAATGAGCCGCTAATAGTGTTCTACAGAATTAATTAATTGCTGTCTCCTTATCAGATAATGCTCTAGACAAATTGTTTACTAGCAGTAGGTGTAGGTCAGTAATTTGCATGTTCTTTGCAAGACATGCAAATTAAATTTTGTGTAGTGTTGGTGAGTGAGCAAAACAGAATTTTAAGGGGTGCTTAATCAAAGATCAGGGAAAGTGGATACATACTTCCTTAAATCGTAAATGCATGTACTACATATTATGCAGTGCTTACCCCTAGATTTTTCTAGTATCCCAGCAGTATACCTAAACTCGACACACCACATCTTCTCTACTGAGTGGGTGGAGCTTCCAAAGTTTGAGATAGGTTTCAACATTGACTACTCCAGTTGTGCATAGCTAAATGCCTGTCAACTTACTGTATGACTTTTTTTTGTATTAATTAAATGTTTATTTTTCAGTCGCAAAATTTGGGGAAGTGGTTGCTATGATATTGAAGACCCTTTACCAAAATTTAAAATGTTCAGTGAGTTTGACTGAAGTGTGTTGAAGATAAAGCTATTATTACTTGAGAAAGATACATACTTGTTTTGTACCAGATATAAGCTATATATTAGTACCTGTAGAAACAAAAATTTGATTGACTTGACGAACAGGAGCTAGAAGGTTATCTTCTGGTAAAATAACAAAGATGAGCATTATCACACTTTTTAAATAAGAGAATTAGTTTTTAGTACAGATTTAAGTGTGTGGTATAGATCAATTTTTATGACCAATATCAAGGTGTTTGTTCTTTGAATTTATTTGCCATAGTTCATATAGTCCAGGTTATATGTGAAAGAATTGTGCTTTTGATGACTAAAGCATGAAAATTGATAGTGTTAGAATACACACTAATTAAGGTTATTGGCTATAGGGACATTGCAGATTCACCCTGTAATAAAAATTCCACCTCATTTTCAAAATAGCCGCCATTTTTTTTAAACATAATGCTGTGGTTATGCTAAATCAAGTTCATCATAGGATTAGCAATATTGATTAAATGGACCTTACAATATTTTTAACAAAGCTAAATGTTGTCAGAATTCACATTGTGGTTACAACATTATTGTTACAATAGTTAATCTGAACAAATTCACGACAAAAACAAAGCTCAGTGCAATGCCAAGCTGTAGCCATAACATATGGGTTTCCTACAGGCTTGAGTGATTTTCGGTAAGAGAAGTGGTCCAGCAAATTTCCCAACCTCTCTAAACCTTCTCATTCTGATCCCATTCACTGAGAGATGTAGCTCATACTAATCATCTGCAAGTTCACATCTGATTTTTATTATGTTGTGTCTGATGGTGCTGGTAGTCTGACTTTCCTGACATCTTACCCAACCGTTGTGCATCAGTAGCTGTACAATCATGAGGACATTCATTAGATGAGCAGTATCATTAGCATTGTCTGCATCATGCTTATGTGCCTTTCGCAAAGCAGATTAAACATCAGCATTGGAAACCAGCCCTAGTTTATGAGGTTTTATGTCTGGAGAGTATTCCAATATTTTTGAGCTTGATAGAGTGGATGTGCCCTTCTATTTTAGTGTAGTGGTGAACAGGTTTGGCTGAAGACAGATGACACTAGGCGAAGATCTCAATATAGGATTTTAATTCAGCTAGTGCAATGCTATGATTTGTAACATCTTATCAGATTTTTTTTTATGATTTTGTTTCTCTTGCTCTATTTTATGATGTGAACTATGCACTAAGAATAATTTGTGCAGTAAAGATCTCCTGCAGCTTGTCCTACAATTCTAAAGCATACTATGGACGTTTACATCACTTTTGAATATTGATATGATTTGTTGAAATACTTTCCATCTTCCTGGTAATTAATGTGAAAATAGTCCCAAATTACTTCCACAGGAGGCTAACAGAAGCATTAAAAATACAAAGCACCAATACCACATCAAATTTAGATAAAGGCCTCGAGCTCAACTCTGCCTGGACTCCGTTCCTATCAGAACTTTAGCGTCAATGTTGACCCACGGCTACGTGCATTTTCTTGTTGACAATTTGTTTATTTTATTTTTAACGGGCATATACACCTCACAACTGAAGAAGGCTTACGAGCCGAAACGTATTGTGAATTTATATATATAATTTAATGCTACTAAGCTAATGAACATTAATTACCAGGAAGTTATTAAAGTAACGATGACAATCTACGACATTATTTCCCATCTTATGCTTAATATAATTACTTTACAGTTACTGTACACATAATAATAAAATAAAATAATAAAGAAATAAAATGAAGTCAGGTTGTGATGCCTCCGTATACTGATACAGAGTTCCCTCGCTGAATCGCAATCGAGAGACGCTGCAGGAGATAGTCAGTTGAACGAGGTTCCCCTGTCTACAGCCTGATCCTACCTAGATCCCTTACCAAGGCCATCGACTTGGGGCCCAGCACTCCCATAGTCTCGATTGCAAGTGGGGAAAAGAAATGGCTGGGTGGAAGGCTACTATATTTATTTTATTTTCTCTCCTCTGCTGCGGCAGCCACTCTCCCTGGTGCTTGGGTAGCATCAGCTCTATAGGATGGAGCGAAGGTGTCTGGGCAAGTCGCGTCCCATACCAGCAAACGACCTGATTTCCAAGGTGCCAGGGTCACACCATCTGGTCTCCTGCCATCTGACCTGACCAAACCAGGCGGCTCCAATCGAGACGGGATCTTGGCTGATGACAGAGCCCGCTTCACGATGTCATTCAGTGCGGTATGACGTTGATGTCTTCCTTCACTTTGTCTTGAGGGCATGACTTATGCTTGATTGACACAGAAGCATGTTTCAAGGAAAGAACTTGCCTCTCCCAAGCTTTGACTGGTTATAAACACTTTCAACTTCTTAAGTTTTTCCCTTTACTTTCTGCACATGCTGTAGTTGGGTTTTGTCTGCATGAATTATGCCACTTGTCAGTTACTGCTTTATTCCATTACCATTGCCTAGACATGATAAACCTCTTGTTTTCGGCAAGTAACCAATCTTACGGAAATCTATCAGAAGGACAGACATTGTCTTGTAGCCTGCTCCAATAGTGTTACATCTAGACAAAGCTGCATACACACCTACTCCTATCTGAATTGGATAGCCATTGCTGCCTTATTCTACAGGTATTTTTAGAGTTCACCAACCAATTAGCTATACTCATATTATAGTAATTATTATTATTATTAAAACTACTATTGATACTACTATTGATACGACTATTATCATTTATTATATTGTTATCACTATTATTTGATAGTATTGATAAAGGCCAAAAATAACAGAATGTGCAAGATTTGAGAAGATCAATGCATTAACTAATTTGAAATGTTTAAACAGTTTGAAGGATTTTTTTTACACATTTTACCAGATAAAGCAAATCCAACAGTTCAAGGCAATGCAATAATAAAAGCTTTATAGTTTGTTGTGCTATATATTTTGTTCAACATCTATCTGTTGTATCAGAGGTAGCTACATTAATACTTTTAATCAAATTTTAATGCAATACCAAATGTTACACGAGACCTAACCAAAGACAGATACAGATATTTATTTATACCTGTGCTGGCTGAAATTCGGATTGGTGGCCTAATTAGGAGAAGAGCTTGATAAGCCTTGCTGCATACACTGTCAATTTGTGGAGTACAATCTTTAAACCACAACCGTAATCATGTGAAATTTAGCACCTTCGCACCACCTTCAGGTACATCTGCTAAAAGTCACTGATTACTATTTTGTATAACTTAACATTAAATTTGCACTACCCAAATATCAACTTAAAATCAACAGTTTCTTTATCTCAATAGCAATAATTGTGAAGTACATGCCACACCCACCATGGAATGAATCTGCAATGTCCCTATAGCCAACAATATTTTCAAGGACATATTCTAACTGTGAGCTAAATTTCATGCTTCAATCATCCAAGGCACAATTCTATTAAAATTCTGCACACACCAGCTGGACTAATAATCATCATTTGTTTTATACATGTGTTTGTGTGTGACCATATAGGCACTGCATGACAATCTGGATGTCATCAAAGACTGTCCACAACTTGTGCAAATGTTACAGGATCTGGAAGGAGAACACGTAGCCAGCCCATCTAGTAACAATCACTTCCCTGCCAATTCCCTGCCTGTTTCCCATCAATAATGTATATTTACTAATGACTCATCTTTTTAATTGAACAATGTTGTTATCTGACTGGTGTGTTAAAAATGAACCTGATTGGAAGCCATCGGCACCTCATGAAAGAGAATGCCTTGTGCCTTGTTGTCACACCCTCTCTGCCTTTATGAGGTGAGACTTGTAGTCCTTACTGAGTGCCTTCCTCCAGTACTGAAGTACCGCCAGTTCATCCTGCCCTACTAGAAGCACGTCGGTGAGCAGCCTGGTGAGTCTGTCTGTCCCTTGCTTATGGTCCATATGGCCCATCTGTGAGAACTTGTACAACACCTTCACTTTGCTGCAACAGGGAAGGAGTCCAATGGCGGATAAAAGAACCAATTGTTGAGCACACTTACTTCATCCAGTCCTCCTTGAGAGTTGCCACTCCTCTGTTGATGAGACTATCCGACAGGTCTCCCGACAGAAGTGCCATGAGCCTCTGCAGTAACACAGGATCTGCATGCACACAAACATACACAGCATAACAACAACAAGTGTTAGTGACAACTCTCATTTAAGAAGGCGTTCATTTCTGATTGATAAACCTCCCTCCCCAGGGAGAATTTTTTTTTCTTCCTGGGGTGGGTGATAGCTGGTGCAGGTTTTGTATTGAGACAGAGGTACTTTAAATCCTTAAGAACGAGAGGAGGGCTACTATATGTAGATGCTCTCGCTCTCAGGGCATTTTATAATTTAGCTAAGTGTATATTTGCAGGTATCACTGGATTTAAATTTATTATATATTAGCTTCTCACTCCTTCGAGACTTCTGTGACTAGTTTGTTCCATGACCATTTGCTCATCTACTACCAACTGATAGTCTGGTTGCAGCTTCAATGCCAGCAGTGTTACAGTCTAGAAACAGTTTTATTTGGGTGATATGACTAAGGGGTTTAGATGTTTAGCTCTTGGCTTTGTGGGTTTATTCACTGGTTGTAACTAGTTTGCAGTGGCTTCATCAGGACAAAGGGAAGTTTATTTCTGGAACAATCGAACAATGCATCTTTCTGGGTTATCATTGTTACAATACTGAATAATTAATTTACGTTTCATTTTTCGCTCACTATCACTTGCTACTAACTGTATCGGGCAAGGATGTAGTCGTAGCTGTCGGCGCTCCCTGCCACTGTGCAAAGCAAAGACCATTATTAAAAATGATGGCATCCAGTAGTTGCTATGGAGTTGTACCACCAAGTAAATTTTCCATAGTTTCTCTTCATCTTCTCTGGATAGTACTTCTGCTTGCCATTTTGCCGATCTAATTCCTTAGGCATTTCATTTTAGTATCAAGGGATCTCTTGAAATCAATAAATTTCGTTTGAGAAGCCCCCAGGCCCCTAGCAGCATCCTCGCTACACTTGGAACGCCTCAGCCCAGGGCCTTTGGGCTTCTGCGAGCGGTAGATCCCTTGGTCTCAGTATCTTTTTTTTTCTTTCTATAGAGTCTGACCTTTTATCCAAGCTTTTCACCACTAGTAGCTCAATAAAAAATAAGAATAATACATTAGGACAGCCGCTGTTTGAAATTGGATTAAACGGTTATGTGTTTTAATTAATCAGTCCCTTTTCCTCATAGCTACTACATATACTCTAAATAAATCACAACTAAGTAAAGTACCAACATAAAAAGGGAGGCGGTCACCCCCTGCCCCCCCCCCCCCCCTTAAGTACAGCCCTGCTCCCCATCAGTACTTTTCAGTGCTAGCACGTTGACTTTGAAACATGAACATGAAATCAGAATAGCTTTCTGTTTTAAAGCACTGCCAGGAAACAGAATTTTACTCCCATTGGTCCTTCTATATCTAAGAAAGTTTCCTTTGCTTTCTGTACATAGACCCTTGAGCTCACATTTCTGCTCTGGTAGTCTCTGTGCTGCAGAGTATACCATCAGTTTGTAGTACTTCAGTGGGTCCTCATCCGGGTGTGGAGCAGGCTCTTCGCTCAGCTTGGAGTAGTGGCGCCGAAGTGGCGGTAAAATATCCAGCAGCACGTGCAGTTCTGATGCCACCACGTGACCAGGAAGCTCGACTCCGACAGAGAGCCCGAGGAAGTTGCAGACAAACGGTTCCTTGTAGACAGAGCTGAAACTGACAATCTGGCTGCAAGTGTCGGGGATTAGATTCTGCAATGGTGTGTGTGTGTGTGTGTGTTATATGAAGTCAGTTATAATTTTTCCACAAGCACACTATGTACATTAGACTTCCCATATAAACAAACAATGAAAGTGAAATGATTAAGACTTCCCATATAAACAAACAATAAAAGTGAAATGATTTGGGGCATCTTGTTTTGAGGCTGATGTAGTATCTGATGTAACGAGATGGATACTTCCATAAAAACAAAAAAAAACAAAAAAAACAAAAAACAAAAAAAACAAAAACAAAAAAACAACAACAGAAAGATTAAAAAAAAATATATATAAAAAAATTAAATGTAGCCCAAAAACTGCTTTAATAACCCTTATGTGCATGCTTGTGCAAAGGTTACAGATAGTACATGACTTCATACTAATCTTGTACTTCTGGATTCTACCGGTTGGCTAGGCTTCAGGGTGGTCCTTTATGCAACAAATAAGGCATTGTAAAATGAAGTAACAATCACTGAGTTCCTGTGATAGTCAATGGCTTGTGTCCAACATATCCCATGGTCAAGGTATCTGTTGGGTATGTTCGTGTAACAATTAATTTGTATGCAAGTGAAGTTGAGCAATTCCAGACGACTCCTGTGGTCTGTTATGTAATAGCCAACACAGTAGTAGCTACGACTTAAAAATCACTTCTTCTGTATACCGCTCCTTCCTTTATTTGTGGCAATTCTTTGGCCAGTTTTTCTTCTAACTTTTAATTGTTGTTTGACTACCCACTCTTTAACCTGCTTTATTTAATCTTCTCGTGTAAGCTGCTCTGCCATGATGATCTGTAAGTCAAGGGAAGCAGGCAGGTGAAGGACCACCCAAGGGAATTTTGTAGAGTCACTAGTTATGGACTGGGGTTGTGATGCATACTTCACACCATTTATGAGTGTTTTTTGTTTGTGTTTTCTGTTCTGCTGTATGCGATAAGTAAGGAACAATAAAAAAAATACTTAAATTGGATATAATCATGTAACAATTTGCCAGAATCTTGTATTGACCTTATTATAAAGGCAAATGTTTTTTGTTTTTGTAGTTTTTCCTATATTAACTGCTTACTTTTAAGATATTGATGATGGAGGTTACCGTGGTTACATCACTTCCACGCACTATCAACTGGTCTCCTTTCAGTATGTGATATGCTAACTCAGCAAAATCTTGCTTCTCTAACACCTAACACGCCCACACAAATCTATATTAATTAACACTATATAAAGAAGACAAATACTCACTGAGAAGAGGTGCTTGAGAGACTGGAACAGGGGCTGACCTTCCACTGAAAAGAGATGCATATGATCACATGAAAGAGGTGAAGGCTCACAACTTAAGTAAATAAATACACAATCACGAGAGTCTCTATTGGCTATGTGTTGATAGTACACACCCAGAGAGCAAAGCAAACATTCTAAAGTACCAGCTGGAACTTAATTAAACAAAAGGGAATTTCAAGTCTGCATAATGACCAAAGTTCTCTTTCACATCTCCCTTTCAATGAAACCTGCCTAGAGTAAAAATAACCCTCCTTCATACTGCCCCTATACTTATAACACTGTATTATCACCACTACAATCCTCATTTCCTACCTTGCACAACCTGAAAGTGTACAAAGTAAAATTATTCCCCCTCCTCCCCCCCCTACTGTATGATCATCACTATTACTCCAAACCCTAATTTCTAGAAGTTGCTCACCTTGCACGACTTGGAAGTCTACAACATTCAGAGGTTTCTCAAGCCACGCCTCTTTTCCCTGCACCTCGCCGTCGTCTTGAACATGAGGGTTGCTAGGCTGAGTGACTGCCATCACACGTGGCGGTCCTTCCAATACACACTCGATCACACGCTGGCCTCCTGCCTTCAGGAGAAACACAAAGTACTTGTGCAAGTGGACAAACACTTCACTGTCACCAGTAATGTCTACCAGAGACCTGCCAGTCTGGTTAGTCCGGGGTCTACGCAGATGATCTAAGACAACAGAAGTACTATCACACATGCACACACACCATGTGCATACACACACACGCACACCACATACATACACACACACACACCACATGCACATATACCACATGCACACACACACACACATACCACATACACACATACCACATACACACACCACATGTACACACACACACACATACCACATGCACACACACATACAACACACATACAACACACATACATACCACATGCACACACACACACCACACACATATACCACATGCACACACATACAACACACACACACCACATGCACATATACCACATGCACACACACAAACACCACATGCACATATACCACATGCACACACACACACATACCACATGCATACACACATACAACATACACACACACACCACATGCACATGTACCACATGTACCACATGCACACACACACATACCACATGCACACACACACATACCACATGCACACACACACACATACCACATGCACACACACATACAACACACACACACACACACTTCCCTGGGACTACATTTCTAGTCCACAGATGTGTGTGGTCTTACCTAAGCTTGAAATGCTGGACCGTAGAGACCGTGAATTAGTCGACTTGTTGTCATCTGACTCTGATGCAAACACTTTGTCCGCCTACACAAGCCACACAAACCTTGATGCTATGGCAACATGCTAGCAACACATGGCTAACAATAGTGACAATATTATTATATAGTAACACATGGAACCATTAGCAGTGTTAGTGAATGCTGGCTGCACTTAGGCACTTAGATAACTTATGTTCACTTAGATAACTTATGTTTTCACTTAATGTTCTCATTCACTACATTCCCTTGTTGCTAACTCTCACAATCATATATAACCATACTTGTTCATTCATCCACTCATTCTGTTACTGAGTTGTTCAACGTGATAAAAGATTAATGATTTAGTAGCATACCCTGCTGGCTGATAACCGTCTCTTTGGGGTATCCTACAGCAGCATATTTAAATAAAATGGCATCCATGACAACACCTCACACATTGGCTTGTAGATATGATAAGTGCACACTAGTATATGTAACTGAGGACTGGAAACACACGCACACACACACACACACACAACTTCATACTTTGTACTTTAGGATTGTTTGTCAAGGTACAAGTTCTCGTGAACCAAATGCAATGTCATCAGTTTACAGTTCAGTCCTGACAAACACATTTAGTAACTGAATACAGTTTTGGATACAAACATTAATAGTGTATAATCTTGACTACCGTTAGTAGACTACATTGAGAAGTTAACAACAATACTGTAAACTTGATAAAACACCACAAAATAAACTTTAATCTAAATTATCACCACTGTCTAACGAAATTCCAGCGCACCTACTTTTAGTATTGTTTTTAATTGGAACTACTATTTCTATTACTTCAAAGGACTAAATTACACATTTGATGAGTGTTGCCCATCATAATGCAGCTAAGTACTACACTAGGTCATACTGTATTTCCAAGTTTCAACGACTGATGACCCTTTCCAACAAAGTACTTGTGACACACACAAAGATGATGCAGTACTTCATGAGATAAAGGCCACAATAATTTTACCGTATTTCTATCAGGTTAATTCATTGCTATGTTTATTCACCATCTACAGCTGAACTTACATTTCTGACTGTAGTACAACTACACCTTAATGGGACGAGATTACACCTTATACAAGACTACACCTTAATGGCACCAGATTACACCTTAATCAAGACTACACCTTAATGGCACAAGATTACACCTTACACAAGACAAGATTACACCTTACACAAGATTACACCTTAATCACACAAGCCTACCTCAGTGTGAGTGTGACATAGAGCAATAGAGGATGATAAAGAAGAGAGAAATACCAGAGTACAGAGAGTGAAGGAGTCGCCATACCTTAGCCTGAAGGTCGTCAATGAGCTTCCTGAAGTGCTTGACAAGGAATGGCCAAGAGTTAATGAGAAAGACCCTGTCCATCATCACCACAATTAAGCTGTATCTACGGACATATACAAAACACATCATAACTCATCACTGCCACACTAGACTTCAATAATTTGTAAAACTAGAGGTGTGCTTCAGAACAAATCACAAGTGAGCTAACCTAGAGATATTTCATATTACAAAATATTCACATTCTAAATATGAACGTTCAATTCTTTCCTCATGATCTGTGAACAGATAGACAAACTACATATGTACTTATAAGTTGTTTTTTTCCAATCACCTATAAGAGAGAACAATTGCAAACAATCAGGCAACTTTTTTTTCAATTCATGTATAATCTCAAACTGGGTAAGTTGTTGGTCAAAATGACATATAGCAATTTGAGTCAGCGTGGATACAATGGCTCATTAAAGCAAAATTTTATTATGCTCATGAATTATTTTTAATGTATGTGCTTATTTTATTTTTAATTGCAATGTATACACCAATTCCAATGTCATGCCAATGGTGCACTATAGAACAAATGACAAATAGAAAATTAATATTGAACACCACATTTTTATCTTTGAATCTTGCGTTATATTGCATAATAATTATTTTTTTGAGTTTTTAAAATATATTTATAGATATACCTGCATGAACTACACTTTTAGTTTTGCTTGGAAGCAAGATACCATACAGAATCAGAATCATCAGTTAAAAGCTCAGCTTAATAGCCTCAAAGGTTGACTTTGTAATTGAAGCACTCACCTGCAGACACATTACAGCTACTAATGAACTTGCCTTTTCCAAGTACACCTAAATAGTGTCTTGCTTTGTTTCACTTGTCGCCAACAGAAGTGGCATCAACGAACACAGAGTGATATTGCCGATAAGGTTACCATGAATACCAAATCATTGCACGGGCATCAGAAAGAGGTTAGATGAAATATAGAAGAACAAGAAACATAGTGAAAGGAAGATTGAAATAACAAAAGAATGTCTTCTTCTTTTTTTTTAAAGTAAGTAGAGAGAGAAAGAGAAGAAAGATAAAGAAGAAAAGGAGAACGAAACGACTCTGCACTAGCCGGTGTGTCGCAGAACAAGATATGATTGATCAGCTACAAAACATTTCAACACCACCAACATTACTTGCATAGATAATAGATAGCATAGCTATCAGCTATCAATAGGAGCCGATAACCATGCTCACAGTTCTGGAATGAATATGTTTTGCAGAAATTAATAGGAGTATCCAATTAAGACAACAACAAACACTAGTCCACGTCCAAAGAAGTGGACACTGCAAAGCCTCAGTGACACCTTGCCAATACTACCAAAGATGTTTACTTACTTTGTATTAACTAAATGTTATTGCTCTGCCTATTGATATCAACTAAATGTTATTCTCTCCTTAGAAATGATTCTTTCAGCAATACATCAAAGCTGTCACTAGGGATGTAATGGAAGAATGTTTGTTTTGCAAGCAAGCGAGACGTGCTCAGGTTTTAAAATCACATTTACATGTATGATATAAATATATAATTATGGGATATAATTATTATAAGTGTTCAGGCCAGCTGAGCTCAGCCTCTTCAAGTCTTCTTCCCTGATGTGAAGAAACATCCATCAAACAACTATTTTAATTTTTCATTATTTAACTTATTCATTCACCTGTTGTAGCTATCATTTCTTTCATTTTACCACGTATTGAATTATTATTTTCTGTCACACTTCGTCGATGTTTGTCGAACTTTACCGTTTCCAAGTTATATTTTGTTTATTTATCTTCGTTCTTTCAGTTGTTGATTTTGTCAGTTATTGTATAGATTAATTGAGTTACCTTGTGTCTATTCTAATTACCTATAATTAACTGATCAGCCTGTTTAGGTTAACTTACTTTTGATCACTTTAGTGGTCTGGTCCTTCGAACACTCCTAAGTGCATTTGTGAAGCTACCGCTCTTCTAAGTGCATTTGTGAATTGTGTAGGGAGTTACAGGGACAATAAGGGTTTGATACCTCACTCAGAAACTAGCCTTATTATGCAGTATAATGACAGGAAACATTAAAAAATGGAAATAAACTGAAACAAAATGGGCCAAAGTTTGGAGAAAAATAGGTAGAGTTTGAGAGCATTTCCAAAAATTAAAATGGGAAAATTTTTGGCAGAATTCGGAAAGCCCTAGCAAGTAATACATCTACATAAATATGCAGTGTGGTACAAACATTTTTACAACAAGTCAATTTCAGAAACGTGATGATCTGGTACAAGTTAGTCTGCACAATAATGGCCAGTGGCTAGCAACAATGAAATTTCAGAACCCACCATGTCTGCGTTTGAGTCCACCCTCAAACCAACACGGCTCGACAACTCAACAACCATTCCATTTAATCGTTTCAGCACTGCCATTATCTTAAAGTAAATGGTAAACAAAGTTGTTATAGTGGTAACTGGGCATGTGTAGATAGGATCTAAAATAGTTATAGCATGCGCTAAGTCTTGGATTTAGTGCACTCAATCCTGGGGTCTGTGGCCCTCGGGCTAATCAACACTAATCCACTAGAAACCAAGCACTTATGCTCCAACTATTACATAGTATACTAATAATACAATATACAATAATAAATAATATATAATAAAACTGTTTTTAAAACATATGACAGTATTAATTCTTTATAGATTAAGAATTGTTGTTTACAAGTTTAGTACCACGTTTTATTTATATTAGTGATTTGATTGGGCATTTGTGAAAAATGTGATTATATCAATTACAAATTACATATACTAATAGAGCACTTCTCATTTAATAGATCTCAAGTTAAAAAAAGATTTGAGCTCCACACCTGATTGGTACATCGTGCTGCAGGAAAAAAAACTACACATAGATTAAAGTTCTTTTGTAACCATTTGTCTACTCAAACAGTCACCGATTGACCAATACAGACAGACAGACAGGCAGACAGACAGACAGGCAGGCAGACTTACAAGCTACTGAAGCCTCTAGCCTGGCAGTCCTGCAAGTTGAAGGTGTGAGACAAGACATGACAGCCACTGTCTTCTCCAAACACGATAGGCCCCTCCCTCCCAGGGCACACCTCACAGTTGAGACTCCGCACACATGCCTGGCGTAGAATACTGTAGAGCTGTGGTTGCTCAGGATACTGCCCACTCACGTAGCTGATCTGGGACTGGTCATCATAAGAGATGAAGCCAGGGTGGTCACATGACACTGAACAACATCCCTGTACCAAATACAGAAAGAAACTTGTAACAAACTTTTCAAAGACACTCGCACACAAAAAAGTAGTAAATGAGTAAATGCTAACAATGGTATAATGATAACCTGAAGGATTCGCAAGGTGCAAGTAAAACAGAACATTTTAGACAAGATGAGAAGTATACAATGAAGGAAATTATGAGTGTTGAAAACAACAACAACAACTACTACCAAATGAAACAAACATGAGAAATAGAAGTGCAGGATTTACATTATATCCAAAAATCTAAATGTGCCAGCTTGCATAGTTATTTAGCTATGAATAATACAATGCCTAATCATTCTCAAGGGTTGCTTCTAATCTTGCCAATGTAGTAATTACATATTGCTTCGTTAGCATGGCTAGCTCCTTGGCCAATTGTGTGAGTGCGCATGTGTGTGTGTGCATGCATGTGTGCGTATTATGTGCTATAAAACTTGACTACAATTGAAACTATTTTTCTATAGTGAAACATGATGTGATGGGAGTTGACAAAGCCATTCCAATTTTTTTAAGTATGCGTGTGGGTAGGATTTTCTTGAATTGATAGCATGATGACCCCTTACCTCACACTGATCACTTGACTGTTGATGCGGGAGCTGATGGATAATGCTGGGTAAAGACGCACCCACTGAACTGTCAACTATGCCACTCCCACCTCTGCTGACGTCACTGTAGCTCCCATCCTCTGCATGGCCCCCTCCTGCGTTAGCCACACCTACAGCAGAGTGAGAAGCTGGCACTCGTTTGTCAGGAGGTACAGAATCCATGAGTAGCTGTGCATCTTGAGCACTGTGAAATGCCTACAAGAAGAAATAGGTAACTTATTACTCCAGGATAGATAGAAATTATTCTATAGAACAATAGTTCAGTTTGCTTGAAATATACACACTTGCACCGTGGCTGAGCTACTGTAAACAGCTACCAGTGTTTTCCCGTCGTCAGAGAAACCTACTTTCTACAAACACTAACCTGAGTACAAAATAGAATACAGGGTCCGTGAGCTTCGCAAAAATGGCATAGTCCAACTATAGCATTCATTTTTATCTTTCACTCCGGTATCTCTTCTAAACTACCACTTTTCCCGCACTTTGTACCCGTAACTTACCGCAGCACATGACTTAAGGGGCGTGGCTTAATAGAACCGGCGGTAATTGATTAAGTTATAAAAAAAGACTTAATTGATATGGTGTGAGCCGGCCTGCATCCTTTTGTGGGAGAGGGGTTTGCACCTCGACGGTGTTGTGCTGCAGTCGTTCTTCTAATTTTCTCGTCTAGAAGTCACTTCACCCCGAGTTGTTTGTTAAATGTTTGGTGTTCCTTGTTCGAAGATTCGCCCCTAACTGCCAAGTACTTAGCTAAATATAGATTAGCAAGTACTTGAGCTTGTTAGGAGTTGTAGCAGGACGGTTGTCACTAATTAAAGGTTTCCTTGCTGGTCTAGTGCAATTGAGAAGAGACACAGCCCTTGGTAAGTGGAGATGTATGGGCTTCTGCTGGACTCCATTCAGAAATTCATCTGCGAGCAGTATGGGGAGAGGTACTGGTCTATGGTTCGTCGTCGTGCCAACCTGAAGAACCAGTGGTTTGTAACCCATGAAGTGTACAGTGACTCTGTGATGCAGCAATTGGTGGATGCCGCAGCTCAGGAGCTCGGTCAAGACAAGGAGACGGTCATGCGAATGTTCGGTAAGTACTTTGCCGAGAGTATCGGTCGCTATGGTTATGCCAGGTTGCTGCGAGTGCTTGGCAGAGACTTGAGGGACTTTCTGAACGGACTTGATGACCTCCACGAGTACTTGCGTTTTAGTTATCCCAAGATGCGCCCACCTTCGTTCTTCTGCGAGTGTGAAACGGTAGATGGGCTGAAGCTGCACTACACGACTAAGAGGCGTGGCTACCTGCATTACGTTATTGGTCAGCTAATGACAGTGGGCAGGATATATGGTAAGGAGGTAGAAGTGGAACTGGTATCGGAAGAATTGTCAGACAATGGCACATGCCACATTGTACTCGACCTTAAATTTGACAACATGGAGTTCATGCAGCACCAGCAGATCGAAGTACAGCAGAAACAGTTCATGGTGGACTCGAAGACGTTCCTTGGCATGTTCCCGTTCTGTCTCCTCCTTGATCAGGAGCTGGTTATTCAGGAAGTGGGGCCCAAGATCACGGAAGTTTTGCCTCCTGTCATTGGTTTCCGCCTGGCTGATGCCTTCAACATCCACAAGCCTTTACTAGAGGATATAACGTTAAAAGAGGTGGGTGGGGCTGTGTGAGAGTGGTTAGGAGGGGCCAATTGTATTCCTAAGGGTCTGGAAAAAGGAAGACATTGTGCTGATTTTTCAGTTAAATTCGTGCAATTGTTCAGTGTAGTTGTGCAAGTAGTTCTTTAACTGGTTTAAGTAAAGGATAAAAAAAATTGTTTTCTTTGTGCTGAAGGTCATGTCATTTATGCAACAAAGTCCATATTATCAACAGTATTATACTTACTTCAGGAATGTCATTTTGTTGAGTTCTGTGTTGTTGCTATTGTTGTTTCAACGCCACATTAATAGTGAGTGAGCAGCTGTTAAATTTGCCTCTTCAATTCCACCCTCTGGTGGTTTTGGACCTGTAATCTGGGTCCCCTGGTTAATGTGAACCCATTCGTAATCCTACTATAAATCTAGACTGTATGAGATCTGTCCCGGTATGAGGTACCTGATGACTTTGTGTGGTCTTGCAAACGACATTGTTTACTCCATTGTCAAATTAACTACAATAGACCAGGCGAGGTATTTATATTCTTTTGACAGCAACTCTTTTTGATCTGTAGCTTAGTTCCAAAATAAGGTACACATGTGTGCGCGTGGTCACGCATTAGTCTTTTTATGGGAGGATAATTTTTCATCGTCGTGGTATAGCTACCAATCATTTTTTTAAATGTCATTTTCGTGAGGACTCAGTATATGTATGTATGTATATATATAGGTTTGAGTTTCTTTCAGAATGAGAGGCTAGTACAAACTTGAGTCTGTGGAGGATGTAGAGGTCAATGGTTATATTTGGATGATGTCAGGAGTGCATTGTCCCAGCGAGGTCAGGCTGTCTGCGTGGGTGGGAATGTACATACAGTATGTGCAGTATTAGTGACTCATTACCAGTCCAGTATTCATTGTTTTGATATGGTGGTTGTGGCATCGTATGGAGGAATGCAATGGAGATGCCCACTAGTTGTCGTTATGTTGGACTTGTGCGAAAGGGCACATTTGATATTTAGCAGGTGAAGCAGACGTTGCATTCCTGAAGCTCTGGCTATGTCTTCTGAATACTTATTGCTAGACGTAGACTAGAGGGATCAATGAACCTTCTATGGATGGTAAAAGTTCTGTCTTTCAATTAGTCATTCTCCAAGCACGTAATTTGTTTCGCAGCTCAAGACAAGTTCTTGAATTGGAGATTAATCTGTATGAAAATAGACCGATTTCATGCGACCCTGACCCTGAGCACTAAGTGTTTTTGATTTGTACTTACAATTTGACAACAGTGGTACTTTGTGTGATGTTTGAGGAAGGAATGAATAACACAAAGGGGTCATTTCAAAATTCATCATACGTTGTAATTGTGGAATGGAATGGGAGTTGGTGTGGAATGGAAGAAGGTCCTTCTGGGAATACATAGCTTTTAACTGAGTGTGTATCCTAGGTAACTAATATGACTCTTTTATGAGAGGCTGGGTGGGTGGGTGGCACAACTGAGTGGAACAATGGGTGGCATTGTCATAGGCTGTCATGTCACCTCTATCTTGTTACATCTTGTTTCTAGTAATGGATTCATTCTTTTCTTGCGCTACACTCATGCCCTCCTTGGGGGATATGTCACTCACGATACATGTCATGGCAGTGACAGCCATGTGCTATGTTGATTTGAAAGTATCTATAGCTACTAAGTCCAATTGTTATTGTTACATCTTAATGCCAACTGTGTTAATGTTTATCACTCACAATGCTAATGTTTGATCAATTGCCATGGTATTGATGCCAAGATGGTGTTAATGTTTATCACTGTAGTAGATCAATCTCTATTTTTATATCAGTATTGATGTCAATTGCATTAATGTTTTGTACTATTATAATAATGCTAGTATTTGATCAATCTCGTTTTAAACCAAGTCTCGATGTTTACTTCAGATCAGTCTCCATGCCAACTGTGTGTTTGAGCTGGAATCTACTTCTCAAGTAGTTCGTAAAGGAAACACTTCAATTGCTAGCAGTGACAGTCTCGCGAGTCTGGGTATAGACTTTCAAGCCCCACCTCCCCAACTACGCCTCAAGGGACAAATGCTTGCATTGCCCAGCAGCAATCTTCTTGCTTTCCTGTGCTCACCCGTGTTAGTGTGTTACACTCAGTAATTATTAATAAGTAGTTGTGAGTGGGCGTTAGATTATGCAAGGTAGTGTTATCCTTGAGCTTCATAGAATTAATAATTAGATCAAAGTCAATATTCTAGTAACACCGTGTGATTCAGTGTTATGCAGTATAAGTAATTTCAAGTTTTTGTTAGTGTTAGTAAATGTGTAATGTGTTCATTTCATTTTTATCAGTGGTGTTGTATCGGTGATATATGTACGTTGTATGTATATATGGTACAGGATGGCCAGTCCAGAAGACTTATATGAAAGTGGTATATATGTCAACGATCTGTCCATGCATGACTCTAGTAGGGACATTATCTTGGCAGGCAGTCAGAAGGACCCAGAACTAACACTGGCCCTCAGTCAGGTAATTTTACTTCAACCTAGCCATGGCTGTACTGTTATGATATGAAATGGTTGCATTCTGCATGCATCCATTCATGAAAATATTAGAATCTGTAAGTTTGGAATCTAGCATCTTACTGCTGGTGTTATTTGCAGTAAATCCCAGATCTGATAGCAGCATGTATACTCAAGCATTAAATACACACTTTACAGGCTGTTATGTGGAGCTCCAGTGGTTCAAACATAGTCAAATACTTTTTTCTCGTTCAATGTGAAAATGAAAAGGCAAGGAAATCTGTGCTAACATGTGTTTGTGGCCCAATATTTACATTTTCCCTGTACTTGACTTATTGCATGTGACCAGTGCTGAGTGACAAGTGATTTGCTATTGATAATGAGGTGCGGTTTTTTGTTGGCCTCTAGGAAAAGATTCGCAGTGCACAGCTGGAGGAGAGTGTGCAGCAGATGGATCGACTGTTGTATCAGATGATACCCAAGCCCATCGCCGTGCAGTTGCGCAACGGAGAGACGGCTCTCAACACTTGCAAAGAATTCTCGTCTGTTTCTGTTCTATTCAGTGACATAGTGAGCTTCACTCCCATGTGCTCGAGGCTCCACCCCATGGAGGTGGTGTGCGTGCTCAATGCCATGTATGTGGCTTATGACCATCTCTGTGAAGTGCACCACGTGTATAAGGTAAAGGGTTCTTCCATCTCAAGCAAAGGTTATGTAAACATTGATACATCCTAAGTACTATTATTATTATTATTATTTGTTTGTTGGGGGGTGGGGGGGGGGGGGGGGGGGGGGGGGGAAAAAAATGTTTTAAAAAAAAAAAAAAAATGTGTAAATTTTATTTTTTTTTGGGGGTTGAAATCAAAAAATAAATAAATAAAT
>WLWI01001525.1_pt1 | contig 20098 bp, 8 predicted proteins | sample 6701501 | NCBI WGS metagenome assembly WLWI01 (sample SAMN12718690, study PRJNA515312) | sponge metagenome | isolation source: marine sponge | host: Mycale hentscheli | place: New Zealand: South Island, Marlborough, Capsize Point | collected 2014-11-01 | reverse complement strand
TCCCCCCCCCCCCCCCCCGAGGGCCCCCCCCCCCCCCCCCCCCCCAAATAATATTCCCCAACCCCCTTTCTCCACCCACAAAAACCTCCTCAATATATTGTTTAAAGTACTTATAATGAATAGTCGACCAAAAAAAAATTATTCTTCAGCTACAATGGAATGTTCTGGTTTGGTGAGGTTTTTCTCTGCAAGAAAAATGCACTGGAAGTGCAGTAGCAAAGAGAGAGGGTAAAGGGTTAACAGGCCATGGGGTAGGGAGCATGTGTAGTAGAGAACGTGTGGGCCATGGGTTGGGCAGCTCCAATAGAAGCACAGTGCAGCTCGCGTCACACAGCAAAGGGAAATATTTCAGGAATAGAGCTTAGCATTTGTACTTTAAATCATTCTTGGTTCATTTTTTCTAATGTTATAACTCTATGTACATGAGGCTATGTTTAATTAGCAAGAATACCATGGGAAAGTCAGGGATAGGGGGAAACAAAAATAAAATACTAATTACGTATATACCACAGGTACACTGGTGTCCTATGAACCCCTATATCAGTATACTGTCTTCTGCAACCACCACCACCACATATGATTCCTCCTATGTTTAGCTGTACGTAATCTGTGCTACTACAATAGTGCCAGCATCCTTGTGAGTTGTCCTGTCCACTTCACTTGGAGATGTTTCATATAGTGACTCTTTATTGCGACCTGTTATAATTAGCTTGTTCTGGTCCTCACATGGTACAAAATCTTAAAGCCTTTTTCATTTACTAATCATTAATTTGCAATATACCAACTAATGATAAATCACATTCCCTATAATTCTTCTCATTTCATAATAATTATATTACTTTAAAATTTATTTTGAAAACAAGATTATATAATTAATTATTAACACAACTCTGTTCAAAAAATACATGGATTACTGTATATAAAACTATATAGGAAAAAAAACTAGCCAATAACAGATAAAAACAGATATAAGTTTAAAATATACAACAATACTCTTTGTATACTAATGAAAATGTTGAAAGGTTAATTGCAGTACTTTTTTTCGTATTGCAGCTGCAATGTTTGAACGATTAACCATTGGACTTTCCAGAGCATCAGCTAGTGCACTCCAGCTTCTGTTTGTTCCATTTGTCAGCCACTCCTTCAGCATGTCTAGGCAACAAGGTTCTGTCTTATAATGGCGGTTGATTTCTATACTGTCTAGCATAGTGATATTCAGACCCAGCTTGAGACCAATGTTCTTCCATTGCACTCTGCCTTCATAGAGCTCTTCATACACCTTACCCAAGTCTTCAACTGTCAGTTCTGATATATGAATATAGTGATAATTCAGGGTTTAGTGAGCAAAATTAATGTAAATATGGCTACATAAATTTTTAAAAAGTATAAGTGAACAACTATGTATACAATTTGTGTAGTTGATAGGCAGCAAAAATAACACTTTAATTAGAGGCATAAATGTATTATTAAGATATATATGTTTCGTCCAGTTAATTCGATATTCATTATTAACGTTAAATAACTTGACCTTTTTTTGGTTGCTTTTTTCCTTTCAATTCAAACAGTTGCAGGTAGTTGTTACTATGGCATTGAATCCCCTTTACCGACAAGTGTTACAAGTTAAAATTAATAGTTTAACAATAGTGTAGTTTTAGGCTCGTTCACCATTTGTGCTCAAGCACATCACTAGTACTCATGACCAAAGACTGACAATGTCTATAATCATAATAGAAGGACAGAAAGATTCAGAAGCAGGAGAGGTAGACAAAGAAAGAGAAACGACTCCATGACTCAAGAAGAAAAAGAAGAAAAACGGAAAGTTGGGGGTTACAAAAATCAGATAGTTCAGGAAAAAATAGAGCAGGAGAGGGAAACTGATGTAACCTTAACCAACAGTAGAGAATGATAACCATAACTTATACTTAATTTGCAATATGTCAAGCACCACTGTGTGGTGGGGTACTTGCTAGTATTATATAATTGTATTAACTCAGAGTAGCATCGCTTCCCTAATTGAGTAAAATATATGCAGAGAGTAACATCTCTTGTGGCTTGTGCAATAATGTACAACCAGTTGGAAGCCATATTAAACATTCAAGTCCCAAATTAATTTCACACCTTTCAGTCAAAATGACACATATGTCAACATAGATCTATACTATATAGCTTTCTTGAGGAAAAGTTCAAACAAGCAGTCATGAATTAAAGCCATGGGTTAAAGCAATTAAAAATGTATCAGATATTTTTGACCATCTTCAGTAGCATAGTTAATAAAAGCTGATGATTCATCTCCATTTCATCATTTAACTCTGGATAGATATTGGAGTCTTCCTCCCCTTGTAGCATTTCATTCGTGAAGAAATTTTAGCAAGCAATAACCCTGACATTCTACACACTTCTTATGCTTGTTTAATTTCTTTAAGCTCACACTATCTAGAAATGCTGAGTGCGAAATGAATGAACGTAACCGTAGTATGTGGGCATGCCCAACAGTACAAGCATTCTTTTGTGTCATTTTGACCCTCACTTGAACTGGCTAAAAAATGTAATGAAAGCTCTCAACAAAGTGAAAATGGATGAAAAAAGAGTGAGGTATTTCAGTCTATCTGGCATGTCAATATCCCAAATAGGGTGATCACACCTACAGCAATCAATGATCTATTGACACATTTTGCACAGTGCACATTCAGTGGCTACAATAATAACACTCAATAAATCACTGAATGGATAGCAACCTGTATGGACCACACCACAAGAAGTATCAAGATCATGTTCAGAGCTAATTTGGAAATGGCGTACAAGAAAGTGCAAATTTTTTAAGGAAGCCCTCAAATGCACTGTACTTTGTTTTTGTTCTGCTGATTGTCAATAATAGTGAATGCATCACGTAAAATTCGAACCCTCATGACAGTTAGAGAATTTATGATATAACTTTGGACAAAGGAATGATTGTTAAGATAGAGAAAGACAGAGACAAGAAGTAGAGAAGAAGAGTGAGAAGACAAAGATAGAACTTCAGAACATTTATGTGTGTATCATCCAAAACATTTTATTATTAGCAGTGTGAGTTATTTCAAATATGTATACGCTTGTCAGTTTATTTGTGTCCCAGATTTCCGGTTGACCATTTTCATTATTTCCTGTGCATGCGTGTCCTTCGGTATATAACCTTAGACACGCATGCGTTTCATCAGTTCCCCATAGTTCGTCTTAACCCCAACTGATTTAATCCTCAGGGAAGGGCAGGCTAGCTAACTGGAACTCTGGTGGCAGTGAGCCCCAGAGTGTACGAGTAAAGCGTAATCTCCTCTAACCCTGGCGGCTTACCAATTTAATTAGTTTACGGAGAGTCGGCTAAGTAATTGGTGATCGCGGTGAATGACCGTCGACCCACATGGATAAAAATATTTGATATGGTAGATCTCAAATTGTGTGTATTTACTCATTAATATTTTAGAGTATAATGTTATATAGTCACTGTCAGCTAGAAATGAGCCTTAACACTGGATAATTTTCCCTTGTAATTAAATTAAATTATTCATATTGAAGAAATATGATAAAATATAGTAGGAAATTTGTGAATTTTTTTAAACAATTTACATTCTCAAAATCTATATTGAAATTAAAATATATAAACTCATTATCAATAAGCAAGACTCCGTTATTACTAAATTACAAGTCTTATTCAATTTTATTTATTTTTTGACATGATATTAATTATGCTAAAATATACAAATAAGGATTGCTTAACCAAAGGATTCTGTCTTAACTTTAATTTAAATTAAAACAAAAAAGTTTAACCCTTACAAATCACCTTTATACACTTAATGAACACCTTAAAAATAATTATTTGACAAATGTAGCTATATCAATAGGCATTCTGCTTAACAAGTTACAGAAATAATACCATTTTGACTGAAAGTATTTATTACATTAACTGAAAACCACTTACCTAGATCACTTGAACATTGATGTGGTGTAAAAAGTGTTTCTACATGTTCCTCCATTTTGCTGATGACTGCACAATAATATACATTACTAAGACCTCAATTCAACAACTTGTGTGATAATTACCTTCTGATGTCGGAGCTTCATGGACTTGATCCGTGGATTCTTCATCACCTGATGAGTTAACAATAGCGACCTTCTTCAGACCTACTACATAATTATTATAGACTAATATTATTAAGTTACAAAAATCCTGCCCAATTTGGTAATTTGTAGTTCATGACACGTGATTGATTGTGCTAATAAAATTTTAGCAAAAAAATGTTTAACCCATATAGATCACTTTAATACATAGCAAAAGAACACAAATAGTTAAAATAGTATTTGACAAATGTAGCTATATCAATAGGTATTCTGCACAACAAGCTATAGAAATAACACAATTTTAACTGAAACTTAGATTAACTGATAAGCAAATGATACACTTACCTAGGTCACTTGAACATTGCTGTGGCGTGATGGTCTCTACATGTTCCTCCACTTTGTTGATGACTGCACAATAATATACATTATTAGGACCTCAGTTCAACAACTTGTTTGATTTTATTAACATATAAGACTAAAGTCAAAGGTATAAGACTAAGCATGGGCATGAGTTAATACATAACACACAAACTAAAATTGGCATACAGTCTAGAGCTATTTTATATGCCAAATATTCTAAACAACTTGATATATCTATAGTATCAAGAGGATGCATAGTTAGCTAGTAAACTGTAGATGATTGAATTATGATTCTTCATTATACATTGCCAGTTATTTGACATTTTATCATGAATACCTTCAGCAGATGTTTCTGTAGCCACTACACCACACTCCATCTGTAATGTATAAATACATTGTAACACTGAGTTGAATTTAGCTAATGACATACCTCATCAAACCAAACTGTCTGTTTTGGATCTATAAGTGGAATTATTTTAGTTTCTTTGCGGTCCTTCAGACACTTCATTTTATGTGAGTCTTCATCTTCAAGTATACATAAATGGAGTGGAGCTGTATTTGATCGTTTGAATACGGAATCCCAAAATGATTGTTTATCTGGTGGATGGTCTGTACATTCAAATCCATATTGAATTATTGCATTGTCATACTTGAGATTATGATTGACTTGTGTTAACATAGAAATGATAGTATTTCTAATGTGTGCACAGACTACAGAAGTGGGTGTTTCTTGATGAGATTCTCTGTAGAATACCACTTCAATATATGTGGCATAGCTAATGATAGTGACTGTGTCTTTGTCCTTTCCTACTAGAAATTCAATCTTGTTACGACAGGGATTGTCTTCCTTGAAAGTCCAATTTAGTTTTGTATTTGAAACCAGGCCTATTATGAGCGAAGAAAAGACTCCTAATGGTAAGTAGCCGCACTTGTATCGATACATGAGAGGACCCACATCTGCAGAAATAGGAACATTTTGAAGTTCATCTTTTGTAGCACTTTTCAGAATACTAGGCATAAAATACGTAGTATTTTTTCTACTTTCTGTTACTGGAAGTGGAGCTAAGATATTGTGATGTTCAAAAAGTGTGATTAGCATTTCCATAGTAATTAAATCATTTGTATCTTTTGTAGCCTCTAATAGATCTGTCATTGTGAACTGAGCCGTTTCCTTAAACTTATCATATACTTGACGTCCAACTTTATTATGACTAAATATCTTCTTTACTAACTGTGTTGTGAAATCAAAGATTACCTGAACAACATGTTTTAATAAAGAAATAATATTTAATACACTCTGACTATGTAAAGAAATGCAATTAACAAAATTATTTCTTACCCTAACATCACATATGATAATGTCTTCAAATCCTTTAACTTCTGGATAATACAGGAGCATGCCAACATGATAATGAAGAAACCAAAGAACATTGGGTACATCTGACAAACTGATCTTTAACTTTTCTGCAATCTCATTGCATTCTTTCAATGTCATCACACTCTTTTCTTTTGATCGTAGAACAATGCTGAACATCAACCAGGAGCAAGGAATGTGAACTTCACCTAGATTATTCTTAATGCAATTCTCAAAAGTTTCGCTTGCTTTGTTGATTTCCTCTACAGTTCCTTTCTTGTTGTCCAGTGCTAATGTCAGGAATTCTGCTGAGGCATACTCGACTATGCGTTTATGGTAAAACTCTGTTTGCTCTATTTTCTTTATAAGAATCTGATCCCTTATTTTGAATTGTGACAAAGACACTTTGTCTCTAAAAGTTCCTACAAACATAGCTTTGGTGACCGTTTTGGGCTTGCTCAAGTTAGGATTCGAGATATGTTTAGAGGCCAACATGTCACTCGTATCCTTCATGCATGCTATACTAGCTAGAGTTTGAAAAGTAGCTTCTTCTAGAGTTACTATAGAGTCTTCTTTGTTAGTAGAAACTCCTTCCTCATTGGTGCAATAAATTTTAAAAACACGGTCCCAGGAATCAGTGAGTCGACTGAAAATAAGATGTAAAGATGCCCCCATTAAAAATCGAGACATGAGGTCTAGAAATTCCGTTTGGCCTCCATGATCAGTTATTGTTAAATATACTGTGTCTTTCAGTAAATACTTTACTTTGTCTTCATTTTGCTCTGCTACAGCTTCCATATACAGTGGATAAATGTGTGGTTGAGCTGTTGTAATTTCTTCTACAGTTTTTTCAAATGGAGCTTTATTAACAGCATCAAAAGAGTGGGAATCTGAATCCTGTGTAGTCATGGGTACTTCTATTTTGTCTTCAAATTGTGGTTTACTATCTAAATAAAATAATCACTCATATTAAGTCTATACATCAATATTTTCTAATTTAAATATGAGAAAGACTCATAGTACATTTTCTGTTGCTCTAAACAATTGGTAATGTTTTGGCTCAGACATAATAATATTGCAATTGAATTGTTTCATCTATTCAGTAACATTGGTGAGCATAACCAGTGAGTTTGTTAAAATAGCTGTCAACCATACAGTTATAATATAATACTGTACAATCAGTATGTTGATACACATAGTTCTGCTCAGTATTACCTTCCAAAATAACTCTCATTGGTTTTAAATAACAAGTTATTCACCACACATATTTTATCCCTATCTATTATGATTGAATGCATGGATAAAATATACGTATTGGGCAGGTACATTTTCATGAATATCATAACTTTTTGACCTGCAGTAATTGAAATTAATGCATTTGCAACAACTTTTGAATTATACACTGTATTTATTTTTTTTTGACTCGATTAGTTAACTTTCTAAGAACAAATTTTAATGAATCAATTGCTAAGATAAGCAGGTATCAACACAATGTGAAAGGGATGGAATTGGAACTTCTTGAATCTCAAGGTATCATTCTAAAAACTAATCCTATGGACTGGTTTGCGCCCATTGTGGTGGCTCGCAAGAAAAACGAAGATAGAATTTGGCCATGGGTTGACGTTTCCTCTCTCAATTGCTACGTCAAAAGAGAAAGCTTTCAGTCTACTCTCTCAACACTTGCTGTATAGCCAACATGGTGGACACCAAAGCAAAATATTTTCTGTATTTGATGCATTCAATAATTATCACCAATGCTCACTATTATAAAGAGAGCTAACTTCTCACTACATTTATTTCTCCCTTTAACACTGCAAATGTTTGTGAGCTCATTTTGGCATATCTTCCAGCAGTAAGCGTTATAATCATCACATGTAATGAAGCTTATCAAGGCCTCAGTGACTTTTGTCAGGTTGTAGACAATGTTGTCATTTAGTGATCAGTCATGCACCCAAAGATCAAGGCATTTCACTTGACTAGGATAAAATTCCAGTTTTGCAAAACAGATGTGGCATTTGTAGAATTCAGCCTTTCAGAGAATGGCTACTGCATTACTAGCAGAGCTATTGATAAATATTTACCCTTCCAGCAGAACAGAGCTCAGACCTTTCTTAGGGTTAGCCAATCAGTGGCCAGTGGCACAAGCAACAGCAGTGCCACTCTTGCTCCACTTTGAACCTCCTCTCAATACAAATAAGACTTCCTATGGGACACGTCACATTATAAACATTTCTCCAGGTGAAGACTCTTCTTGCTACCACTCCCTCCTTGGTAATCTATGATTCTGACCTCACTACTTGACTACAGAATGATGCCAGTCATTGGGACTTAATTTGTCCACATCAAGATGATTGGAAACTAATTTAAGTTGGTTCTTGTTTCCTTACAGATACCGAGCTCACTATGTAGTAATTGAGTTACTGTCACACATGTAGCCTACTGGTAGTCATAGTAAAGACTAAGGAAGCTACCACTAGTTAGGAAAGCAGCTAAGTACACAATTGTATATTTGCGAGATACAATTACAACTAGATAGAGTAGGTGCCACTTAGGATGAAATTCCTGAGCTATTCACAGCTATTATGAATAACTAATATCTAATTTAACAACTAGCTAAAGCCATTCTAGATAACAGTAAGGGGAAAGCTAACACTATGTTGCCCCAAGTTAAGACAATTAATCAAACTAACTAACAATCAAATAGAGATGAGTATAAAAATAAGGAGTTTCAGAGTTGCACGTTGCAAAATCTGGGAAAGTGAGTAAATTGAGAGGGTGAGGAAGACTTCCAGACGATGTGCCTGAGCTGAATTGAGCGAGTAAACAAAGTGATAATATTATTGTGAAAAAAGAGTCGATTGTGGTGTACACAAAAGTTAATAGGCCTAGTGGCTGTCTGTGGCTTCAACATCCCACTCAACAAGACTGCAGTCTTTCGAGTCTCTGTCTTAAGGCACCAGTAAAACTGTCTTTATAGTAGGTCATCTATGAGTCCCTGAAGACATCCTGATTGTGACTACTCTGATTTTGCTATCTCGGCCAGCATGAGTTTGCAAGATTTTTGCCATTGGCCACTAGTAAGAAAAGTTGGATTGATCTTTTCAATAGAACAACGTCTCCTTCCTGGAGATTGTGCTGAGAGTAATTCCATTTTGACAGTTGGTTCAATTGAGTAATATATTATGTTGACTAACTAGTTCAAAAGTCCTTGATTATGGTCTGGCACAAGTTCCACCTGCAAGTAGTGATTGCAACTGGATCAAAACCTTGCTCAGGAGTTGTTTCCAGTAGCTGGCCAATAAGGAAGTGTGCAGGTGTCAATCACTCAATGGCATCTTAATCATGATTAGTGACTGTGGTGAGGGGTCAGCTGCTGAAACACTCATTCTATTTTGGCTCTATTTTGGCACAAGGTAGTTGTCAATTTAAAAAAATGTGAGAAGAACGCAGTAGCATAAGTTACCATTGGCATAAGTTTCCCTCTCTTCACTCATTTTCTCAGCTTTTCTTACCCCCCACCTTTCCTTTCTTCAACACTTTTTTCTTGAGTCAAGGAGTCTCTTTTACCTTGTCTACCTCTCCTGCTTCTAAAGCACTCTGTCCTACCATAATATTGTGGACTTGGGATTTGGGAACTTTTGCCTTCTTTTTTGTACTTTCACCTTCCTTTTTAAAGCTTATGCCACCCTCACTCATTGATTCCACCTACCTTCAACTTACAATTAATTGCTTGCCTTTTTGCCTTCTCTTTCATCATACTTTTGCTTTCTCTTTCTTACTTCCACCTTTTTTAAACCTATGCCACCTTACCTCGCCGATTCCACCCGCTTTTTAGTTACAATTAATAACCTTCTGCCTTCTGTTTTGCACTTTCGCCTTCCTTTTTAAGCTCATGAATTATTCATGATACACACCATTGTCATTCACCATTGTCATTACTGACACACAAGCACATTATTCTATAGATATGAACTTATTATATCTATCAATGACATGATGTAAAATGTACATAAATTATATCAAAAAGTGAATGAGATTATTTTGGAAGTTAATCTGAAGTTAACTATGGATTCTGACATTTAATGTTGGGATGCTGGTACTCTTCAAATTTATGGGCATTGCATATTAACTACTATGTAGTTACAAAATGCTCAATTATGACATAAGATTAGTTATATATAATGAAATAAATTAATAATCTTATAATTTTACTGTTACATGTGCAGTAAATCAAAGCCAATAATTAATTTAATACATTAGTTTAAATTTTTTGGAATAGTCACAAAATTAATTGAACTAAATAAAACTGAATTTTATTATTCTAATCACTGCACAATTAAAACAAAGTGATAAAGTTAGATTTATTTATTTTAGTACAGATTCAATTTTAAAGAGTGTATTACAAACAATAAAATTTGGCTCTAAGTACTAATACATCCTGGTGTGTTAAAATATTTACACCAAGTATTCAAGAATTTAAATATTTTCTACTTACCTTCTACAGCTTCTTGTATAAAATCGTTAAAAATTGAGGTTTCACCTACAATGTCCTTCTTGGTCCATTGCCCCTGCTGTACAAATCCAAATGACTTACTGATACTCTGAATAAATAGGTGCTTTCTCTCAGCTACTCCAGTGCTTGGCTCATTAATTTTCATATTAGATTGATCAATGTTTATAAAATCTCCAAGTAGTCTATGTAAAGTTGAACTTTTACCAGATCTTGGAAGTCCAACAAAATTCATTCGTCCAACAAGTAAATCCACACATATCTGTTTTTCTATGGCTTCTTGATAAGCTTTCTTCACTATGGAATGACAAAATTATTGCAGTTAATAAACATGATATGAATTTGTACAGTCAATGGTTTAATTACAGTCAGTCAAATTATTATACAAATAGTATTATAGGTTGAGCTACAGTCAGTTATTTAGAAAAATATATAGCCAGAATGAGCCTTTTCCTAGATCATTAGCAAGTTAATTGAGCGGAATTATTCAAAATCAGGTATAGGTTATATATCAGAGAGTGCAGTAGTCCTTTCTATTTAGGGTTGACCACCCCTTCCCCATTGGGTTAATAAAAAATTATCTTCACATTACATCTGATTTCAGTCCACAATAATTCAAAGAACCAGTGATTAGTTGTCTTCTGGAGTCTCTAATGATGCTTTTTTTTTTCAATTTATAATCCACAGGGTGCAAAAAACCAAAAGTTATACAAAGTTCAAAAAATCGGATTTCTCCACATCATCAACTTCTCCTTAAACCATCCTTGAGTATAAATTAGTAGCACATTTTTCAAATTTAGATCATGACCCTTCAGTGTTCTTACATGTTTAACATCCTAGTATTCTGGATTTTGATGCCATTTTGAGCAGCTCACATGTCGTTGAACAAGCCACGCCTTTCTTCAGTAACATTGACATGTTCGTTAGTAGTGTTACAACTTAGTAAATGCTTGGCACTGTATAGCAATTGTTTTAATAGCTGTCGAGCATAAACCACCTGTTGATTGTTCTGGACAAGCTGCAATGTGGAGGCTTCTGAAAGTTTATGCACTCTTTAGCTAGCAATTAGCGATGAAGTGCACAGAATTAATTAATGTAGCTAATCTCTGATAGCTATTGGTTACTTTATGGAAAAGGTTGCAAAAATAACATGGGAAACTAGTAAAAAAAATTCTTAAATGTTGAAATTAAACTTTAGGGTTGCTAAAAAAGTATGGACACAAGGAATTTTACAGACGAAAATGTTAGATGAGCATTGCACAAATGAATGAATAATCAACCAGTAAAAAAATTTTAAATGTAAAAACAATTTAGAATTTCTACGAAAAGTTGGTGATCAAGAAAGATTGAAGTCAACTTATGTTGCATGTGTTATTTGACGACTTTTGAAGGTCACTAATCGCAAGTCTGAAGTTTTGAATGGCAAGGCAGTGCTTTAGATTGGTAGAAAATCACCATTCTCAATTTGGGCAAGTTTTGAAATGCTCATAATCCGAATTAACACTTTAACTTTAAAATTCCTTGCTTCCGTACTTTTTAGGGTAAACCTTAACTATTATTTTAACATTTATGAAATGTTGTTTTCTTTACAACTAGTATAGTTACTCCCCAAAATTCAGCTCTTTAGGCTAGCCCTCAGTTTCATACCATATTAGTAAGTCATATTTTAACTCTAGATTTTGTATTACATGATTGTTTTATAGAAATACCAATGTTAAGGTCATAAGAACCTACAGCATGTGGCTACCATGATATTGGAAGACTATTTGCTGAGAGCTTTGTTGTCCAGGGCTACTGGTATTTTACACGTTACAAAAGTCTAAATTTTTATTAAAATATTCTACAATAGCTAGCATTACTTCAATTAATGTGCATAGTGTTGAAAATATTACACTCGGGTTTAACAATTTTATATCTGATACCAAAAGTAAGCATCATGTGAACAATTCACCTGGATGTATAAATTCACCTTGTGTTAATTTCTTTGCTACTAATCTATCTTGATTTCTCAACTTTGAACGACTAATTTCAGACACATTCCATTTCATAGAAGAGGGAGTAGAAGAAGCAGAAAGTGGTACTTTTTCTATTAATTAAATAAACTCATATAAATAATTAATGTTTGCTGTTTCTGCTATTTTGTAACTACTTCACAATAATTGCTATGTATAACTATTATAAACTGACTCATAATTACTGTATTTTATGACTCTTTTAACACAAATTCATGTAAAAACAAAAGCTTAAATGAGTATTAACCCTATGATGTAGCATTTTAGTAGCATGAGTAACTCATTTAACTCCTGCAAAGATGTAATAAAGCGAATACGATTACACTACTCCGATTAGCCTTTCTAACAAATAATTGCGAAAAATCATTATAATTATTATGACCTGATACAACACATGGCCTCAGTTCATTAAATTAAAAAGTATTGATGATGATGAGGATGTTACGACAACTGTTCACAAATTATCCGTGAATTAGCAAAACAACAAAGAGGGATTCATGCAGGATTTTTCGCTAGGGGGGGGGGGGGGGGGTGAGGAGTTTGTAGAGTCACAAAAAAAAACAGCTTATCTGCGTAATATGGTCAAGTCATGACTGTGAGACTGTAAAACAGATTTCATATGAAAACTTGACAAACTATGTTATAGTTAGGTGCTGCCTCCAAGATAAATACAATTTTTTTGGTATAGGCTTTTACATCCTGAGCACAGCAAGGGCACTACTTAGGGCTTGAGGGACTCTAAAAACAGTAGTTTATGATAGCTGCACAGTGCCTAACTAATTTAGAATGTACCAACTACTCTTTAACAACGCAGTAGGAGGGACTCTAAGTGCAATCGGAGGGACACTAATTGACCCTGCCCTCAAAGCGGGGAGACTACACAACTCGATAGTATTCCTCTCTGCAGGACCTAAGTAATATAAAGTCCCTCTGTCACTATACAAAAACTACAGCATCGATGTAATAATATGAATTAGTATTGAAGGACCAGAACTAGAGAAACGTTGATTTTGAAGAAATGTAGCTAATCTTAGTGTAAGGCTAATTATATTGATCAGTAATTTGTCAGAAAAATTCAGTTGGGTGAATAAAAATTTAGAGGGGGGAACAAAATTTAGGGGGGGGGGGGGACAAAACATTATCATCGCACACAGTTGTATCAACCTTTTACCTATTAATCTTATATAATCATTCATACGACCTCAAACCACACCAAGTGTTTCATTGTGCAGGTCATATACGTGTGTGTAATCGTATGTTTTAATTAGATGTGTTCAGTGACTTTTTTTTTTGCTTTTATCAGCCGCCATTGCAAGTGCCTTCAGAGTGCCAGCAAGAGGGGCTGAGAGTAAACTGTAGCAGAGGACTAGAATACAGCTCTGGTCCTTCGGAATAAGTTCCACCCAGTACTAGGACCGGTTGCTCGAGGGAGGTATGCCCCCCTCCCCCTATCTAAATAAGGAAGTCATCTATCAGGGTTTTATACAGACTATGGATGCCCCAGGATTCCCCCTCCCCCCTAGGTTCAGTTCCCCCCCCCTAGAGTTCTTATTGTTATTCACCTTGGGGCACAGTCTCAGGGAGTCTCCTTAGCTGGAGGGTCATGACCTCTGGGGCTCATAACCACAATAAACAGAATAAGGGGCTTTTTTTTAAGCAAAGTTTGCATCAGAGTATATGGTCAAATATTTTTCCCTGAAATGATCTTCATATACTGTAGTCAGCTTCTCAAAACCACTTGCTAGTTTTCTGTCAGCAGTTGGGAATTAGAAATATTTGATTTTTTTTACTTGAATTCAGTAGCAATCAGGTCCACAGTATACGTAAATAGTTTTTAGCTATTTTGTATCTTACAAAAAATCATAAAAAATACTTGTTTGTTATTTTGTCAGTAGTGAAGAACTTCGTGATATTGCAAATTTGTATTTTCATTTTGCAGAAAATAGATTTGGACCAACATTAAAGAAATATGTACTATCACTAGTATAAGGTTTTCTGGGATGTAGAATCGCTTTCTGGCACTAGTTTTTAAATTCAAGTTAAATTGTATGTGGTACAGCTACTTTTGTGTACTTAAATTATACCAGAGATATATTATTTTAGTCTTAATGCTAACAAGCAAGGTAGCTTATCTGAAAATGACATTTTGTGTATTAGCTTTTTGTGTGTATGGCATGCTGTTTATTTATAACATCTCCTGGGCATAGCGTTGCCCTTCTAACAGTGGAGCACACTTAAATAGTTTTTCAGCAATACTTACTCTTTAGTGGAGAGGAATGCATCATTGTGAAAGACTCTTCTAGGCACCCAAACAGTCTTCAATATGAGAAGACACAAGTAAGAATAGGAGGATTTTTCTCTGACTAGCATGCAACAATGTGAGGTATCATCTAGACTGCAATGCAATTTTGTTGTCTCGTTTGCCAGGGTTCGTTGCTACAAATGCCATGCTAATTCTTTCTTGTACTTTGACCCTGGCATTGTGTCCAAACTTCACTAAACAAAATCCTCCAGTTTATTGATCATTACCCACAACATCCTAAAAATTGAATTATTTACCTTTTTGAATTCTGTTACACGTGCAGTTAAAACTTAAAAACCTACTGCACTTCACCAGTTACATGTAGACAGTGTGTGCATGGTTGTCACCAAGCATACACAAGAACAAAATTGTCCAAGTACTAACATGATGATGTGTGTCCATCCACACATACATATAAATAAACAAACAAAACATTCCCAAGTTTAGATTTTATGACTTGGTGGCTTTGCTATATATGTCTTATATATTATAGCTATATTTTGTCAGCTATATATTAATCAATATTATTTATAATACGCTTGTATGTCAGTAACAACACCGACCGATGGTGTGTGTATTCATGAATAATTCATGAGCATAGTATGGTTTGTTAAAGCATCATCAACCCAGTTTAGGTAAAGTGTCGGCACATTCAGTAGAAAGTGCTGGTATTTCTAAAAAGCGAGTGCAATAGATGATGGAAGGCAGCATAGGTTTAAATAAGGAAGGCGAAGTTCAGTAAAAGTGATTAATTGTAACTGAAAATAAGGTGGAGGTAAGGCGGTGTAGGTTTAAAATGGAAGGGAAAAGAAGGCAAAAAGGCGAATTATCAATTATGACTAAAAAGCGGGTGGAATTGACGAGTAAAAGTGGGTGGAAGGGTAGTTTTCAAAAGAAAGGCTAAAGTATGAAACAGAAGACAAAAGTTTCTCAAAGTAGGACAGAAATTCAGATGCAGGAGAGATAGACAAAGAAAAGGAGACACCATGTCTCAAGAAGAAAAGTTGGGGTATAAGATAAGCTCAAATAGCTCAGAAAAAAAGAGAGCAGGAGAGGGAAACTTGTGTAACCTTAACCAATGGTAGTGAATGATAACTGAGCAAGATAACTTGTGCTACTGCATTCTTACTTTGCAATACGTCAAGCATCACTATGTGACGGGGTACTTGCTAGTATAATAATAATATGCTATTAACAGGAAAATTAAAATACAGTATAATAAAATACTTTATTTCAAGAAGTAAATAATAATACAAATTAGCATCTTCATTGCAAAACTCACCCATTCGTAATATTGTGGTATCTGATAGTTCAGTAGACTTCTTATCTGTTCCTCCAAACAGCACTACTTCAGTGAGATCAGAAGATATTACAAAAGCAGCAGCACAGTGCATTTCTCTAGCCTTTGACAAGTTGGTTATCTAAAGTACAAATTATTGAACAAAAAGCACCACTAGCATAAATTGAACTTATTGACTGCAACAATAAAGAATGTGTACATCAATACTGTAGCTACTTAATTCCAATACATGAGAAGTGTTATATGATGTAACCACTATTAGTTCTAAATAAAACAGGACATAACATTGTTTCAGCCATATTTCGTTAGTGTCATTAAAGCATCATCACAAATGTAAATGAGATATAAAAAATTAGCCATATCGGATATTTAACTTTAAGGTGCTCACACTTCTTCCTGTGCTAATTCAAACAGGAATTGATGGAAAAAATTGGGAAATACAATTTGAAAATTTGCTCACTAGCACTTATAGCTAGAAAGTCAGTGCGCTAGTCTCTTAATTACTAGGTCATTTTCTGTTCTATTTTACTGTAGCCATTTTACTGTCTTTTATTTTGTAAGGAAAATAAGTTGTAATGTGATGGGGCGTGTAAGTTACTGAGACTGATAAAGGTAGGTTACTGCCACCAGAGTTGTGTGGGCTTCACATTTTATGGTGACAATTCCTGCAGTGTTTAATTTGCTGGACCAAGCAAGTGATTACCATGCCTTCCTCAAACAAGAGTTAATTTGAAAGAGTTGTCAAATTCAGAGATTGAAAGTTATATAATTCTTGCAGCACTCAATACACACATCTGAGAAAAACTTAAAAATAAGCAGACTAATGGTGTGCTTGAGCACAGATGGTGAGCGAGCCTAAAACTACACTATTGTCAATTAAACGATTAATTTTAACTTCTATATCACTCAAGCTACTAAAATAAAGTCACATTTTTAAATTACGTATAATACGGTAAACACATTCAATGCCATACTAACCACTCCCCGCAATTGTTTGATTTGAAAAAAAAGCAATAAATCAAATCACGTTATTTTGCACTTTTTCTTTGTGATATTCCTAGTAGTAGGTGTAAACACAATACTTTCACACAACTGAACATACCTACACAAGACTTACCTTAGTGATTACTCTAGTGGACAATGAATTTTCAAGTAACTACTGTAGGACTTATAACTACGACAAATAGCGTATTAACTTACCATCCTACTAACACAAATAGAAATGGAACTCCAGTAAGTTTTTGAGTTTTAACTGCACCAACAAAGAATTCAAAGCTGTAAAAATTTAAATTTCTAGGGTGATACTGGTAATGATCGATAACCTGAGGATTCTGTTTAATGAAGTTTAGGACAGGTTCAAGCACCGAGCTAACGCAAAAGTATGAGAGGGTACGAAATGACATGTACGTCCATATATAAACAAACAAACATTCCCGATTTTCAATTGTGCTACCCCAGTAAGTGTCTCGCTCACTTTGCTAGTTCGCCAATAATCTAGCTAGATGTGTTGAGCATGTAAAACAGAAATTTGAATACACAGATGTTGGGTATCACATATCCACAGAGAGAGAGAGACCTTGGGAATAATATAAAGAAAAAATTGTCATAATACCACAGATGAATTCTACATTGCAAAATGTGATGGTTACAGAGAACACCACTCTAAATCCTTGCTGCCACTTCAAAGTAAGAGTTTGATAGTATGAAGCATCTTGTCATATATCAATGATGAAATTATTTTTCTTTGAACTAAAATAGCTGTCAAACCTATGAAGATGTAACCGTAAGTGATAGTCAATCACTTAATAGCAATGCTATAAGTAACTGTAGCTAGAAGCTCTCTTCTATAAATGGAGGAAGTTCTAAGTGAACATTGACTGACATTCTTCTAGTTCTAAAATTTTCTCACACTTTGCTAAGAATGTCAAAGATTTCAATTGCTGCAAATACAGTAGAATTTGATACAAAAAAAATGTGAGATACAGTACTCAACAATCACAATAAAGATATTGATTTAGTTACCAAAATGGGAAATTGTAATTACTTGAAATTTTATTGATTAAGTCAATAGTCAATTACCAAATAGCCAAGAAAAAAATGACCCAGGAGAAGTTATGACACAGGAAATTGGGACATCTCGGTAAACAACAAAACCAACAAAATTAACCAAAGAAGAATTGGTAAAATCTTTCAACTTTGATGTTATCATATTGATTGGCTTTTGCAAAAACCTGTATCAGTAGATAATATCATCAAAGATCATTCTCCATGAGTAATATTTATAATTTATTATACAACTGAGCCACCAGAGATAGTGCATTCAGACATTAATGGGAATACATCAGAGAAGTCTATAGAAGGAGCAGAAAGCTGAGGTTAGTAGTAATTCCATTCCTTATTTATTGTCTAAAATTACAAAAAGAAACGCTAGCTGAGAGCTTGTTCAAGAATTACTGGCAATTGAGGTAGTCAGAATGACTTAAGTTTGATACTACAGAAGAGTAAGAGAGTAATTTTGTATTATTTTTTTGTTAAATGTTTTACATGGACTAAGTTAAAATATAAATTAACTGTAGTTTTAACTGGGCAGGCTTGCTCAATATTTGTGCCCAAGCATACCACTAGTATATATTATGTGTATGTATATTTGGCATGTGTGCCCATTAAATGCGCCCACGTGGTTTTTTTCTCCAAAAAACACAGCTTTTAGGCTTCACCCCACTTTATTCTGTTACTACTACAACTTTAAGCAAGTTTTACTTGAAACTTGGGATCCAATTTGTGAGTTAATTTCTGCGAAATGCTTGTTTTCCAAGTCCCCAAAATTAATGTGACGGGTTACAATGGCATTGAAGACCTTTTACCAGACATAATTTTAAAAAAATCGCTTTTTTTTTTTTTTATTGGAGCTGTTTGTTGGTTGTCAAGTATCATTGGTAGTCAGAATAGGTAAATAATAATACTAAGGAAGCCACCGGTACATGGGAAAAGTTGTGGTAAGTATGTAGTTCCTTATTTTTTTAGCTAAAATTACAAAAATAATTCTTGCCATTGCTCATTTGGTATAGCTGCAAGCTTGTTCACCAGTAACTGGTCTTTGAGGTCGTCAGAATGGCTTAAATTGGATGCTACAGAAGTTATGATATTCAGGAAATTAAGGTAAGAGAGTAATTCAGCATTTATTTTGGTAAAATTAATGGGTCTACTGCTATAATACTGTTTTGCACAAACTAAGCTAAAGTTACTTTAGTTTTATGTAACCTAACTAGGCAGGCACACTCAAAGTTTTGAAGCAAATCACTAGTTATCGAGCGTGTGAAGCGAGCGAGATACTATTAATTGTGGATAATGCAAAATCTGGTATTATGTATGTATGATTAGTACATGTATGTAGTAAATTAAGTGTAATTCATATTACTAGTGGTGCGCTCGAATAGCACAAATGCATGGCGAGCGAGCAGACTCGTTCTACAGAAAAATAGGACAGAAATTACATCTAACTGATTAGGCATGAAGAGTTAACAATAACAGAATTACCTGAATAAACTTAGAAAGCAGTGGCAAAGAAGCGCAGCTTGACAAAGACTTCACAATTGTTTCAAGAAGAGAGTAGCTATAAAAGTTTTGGTTGAAACAGAGTTGAGTAAGGCAGTACAGCAGGATTCTCCGCGCTCGTTAATTGAAAAATACTGGAACTGTGAACGCTTATCCTAACTTACGTAATTAGAAGCGCGGGCTAAAACAGAAGTCTCACGTACCCCATAAACAGATAAATGAATATAGCGCTCGATCTACAGTCCCGCAGTTCATTATCAAAAAACTCATTTCATTGGTTAATCAAATCAAATCAAATCATGTGACCAATTATAGCGCCGCGCGAGGGCTAGGGCTAGGGCTAGGGTGACCAATCAGAATAATTCTTTGATATGAACTGCGGGATGGCTCATCTCGATTGCGTTACCCCTGTAAGTGTCTCGCTGGCTACGCTCGCTCGCCAATAAATAAATATAGCGAAATCTCGATTGCGTTAACCCTGATAGTGTCTCGCTCGCCAACTATTTTTGTATGAATGATTTTGACTTCTAACACTGAAGCTACTGAAAATAAGGTCCAGTTTTTTAAATTTAGCATACAGGGTAAAGGGATTTCAGTGCCATAGTAACAACTC
>WLWI01001522.1_pt1 | contig 20107 bp, 9 predicted proteins | sample 6701501 | NCBI WGS metagenome assembly WLWI01 (sample SAMN12718690, study PRJNA515312) | sponge metagenome | isolation source: marine sponge | host: Mycale hentscheli | place: New Zealand: South Island, Marlborough, Capsize Point | collected 2014-11-01 | reverse complement strand
GCCTCTTTCAGCTGAGCTTTAGTAAGGGTCTTACACTTGTCCAGAGTAGGTAGTGCAAGGCCATCTTGGGCCCCACTAATCTCCTGCTCCACTGGGTTTTTCCTCTTCAAGTATTTAAGCAATGCCAAGATAAAGCAGCTGACTAGCTAAGCTACGCTCACTCGTGCGCAAGCGCAACCTACGCCTAATAAATATGGCTTATTGCAATTGGCGAAATTAATATTGGCGATCTGCGTCAGAACCGCCAAACCACCAAATTAAAAATCCGCCATATTAAATCGCTATACGGTAGAAGCATGGTAAATGTGGGGGGAGGAGTTCATGTCGACCAATCAGATAGTGCCATGAAGGCGAGCACATGGTCTTGATGGGGGGAGTGAGAAAGAACCGCTAATTGCATGATACAGATGTATGACTGTGCATAGGTGGAAATGGAGTGTGGTGTATGGTGTGTTCAAGACAGTTCAAAGTTTGGCAGGGCCTAACCGGTATTATAGAATTGAATTAATTGTGATAAATATTTAGGTTTAGTCGCAAAATAAGGTTACACCATGACGTGGATGTCCATATGGGATTTACACAATTGAGGGCCAAACCAAAGGATAGTGTTAGTCCCATACTGACCGAACATGGAAGGGTGCAACAGACTTGTACCAGATTCTAGGCTATAGTAAAGACTAATTTTTGATTGGATAGTTCACTTATTCAGCTCCTAGGAGAGGTGGATGAAGTATAATTCACTGTGAATTGAGCAATCTGATCGGACAGTTTGAATGTACCGTGATACAAGATATAGACACACTTCAAGCATTAAAGTTAAACCATCAGCATGATGAATTCTTATTGCTAGTCTCTAATGAGCCTTTCCCTGAAACTATAAAACCCTATAGTGAGAAAGAACAATGGTTTAGAAAAAAACAACAAAAAAACAACAACAACAACTAGCACATTATGACATTATTTTTGATTCAGTCATTCTCTAAATTTGCGATTATAATAATAGCAAATTTTTCTCTTATTAACAGCCAATAAATGTTAATTATAACTTAACCCAACGTTTCGACTTCTTGCCAAAGTACTCTTCAGGGGTCAGCTGAGGTCAAACTCTCCGTGGCGATATAACTAGTGGTGTGCTTGAAATAACAAAACAGCAATTAAGTTGGATGAGACACTAACATCACATCTTACTAAAGTCAAAGATATTATACCTATTACCACAGAGTCATCCATAGTGTACAGTATACCCTGCAGTTGTGGTAAAGTATACATAGGTGAAACAACTAGACGGCTTGAGCAGAGAGTAAAAGAACATCAGGATGCTTGTAAGAGAGGTGATGAGAAGGTTTCAGCCATTGCTGAACATGCTTGGCAGCAGCATCACCCCATTAAATGGGAAGAGGTAAGAGTTGTAGACAGAGCCTGTAAGAATCGCAAGTTGAAGATCATGGAAGCTATACACATACAGATGACACCTGACAACAACAAGTTTAACAAAGACATAGGTTTAGAGCTTCCAGGATGCTGGCTATCCATGCTGCGTGCAAATCACCCTCCATGATGCAATAAACAGTAAGCGTACCCTCAGTTCACCCCTGAAGAGGACTTCGGCAAGAAGTCGAAACGTCGGGTTAAGTTATAATTAACAATTATTGGCTGTTAAAAAGAGAAACATTTGCTATTATTAACATTTTTTAGGAGTAATGCCAAAAGCGTTCATAATTATTTGTGCAGTCATAAACTCAGTCTTCAGCAAAATCTTGCTCATATAAGCCATCACATGTACAGTAAAATGTTAATTTCTCTTTCCTTGAAAATAATCATGATCTTTCATGACAAATTATGTTTTAAATTTAAGTGTATTTATATGTAGTCTTGCTATTTGAATTGTAACTACTCTGTCTTGCTACCCATTTGACCAGCACACCTTGGAGGTAAATATACAGTTCTTGCTTTAATAATCAGAGCTATAAACCAGTTCTCATTTAATGTTGTTTGAACATTAAAATTGTTATTACGTTTTTACTGGATAAAATGAACAAAATGTATAGGTAAAATTAGCAATTACAGTTAAGATATGTGAAGCAGTGCTTTAAGATAATTAAAATTCCCAGGAAAGAGTAGCAAAAACAATGTATACTTTTAGAGCCAATCATACTCTGTTGTTGTTAATACTGTACAAATTCATTTTACTACATTTTACTTTCATTCTTAATGCTATTACTACATTAAATTAACATATTTTTTTCACAATTGTCTCTAAGCTGATGTCTTGCTATTAAATATCAACACTACGATAAGTTTAGAAAATTATTATGTTTATTTAATATAGTAGTAATATTTAGAATGTTGTTGTTGTTGTTATAACAGGTGCTAGTAGACAATAAGAAGCTTTTTCAGAGAAATTGTCATGGGACAGCCTCATTTGCTATCAATTCTGATTGCACAGAAGTAATAGTGTTTGGAGGACGACTAAGATTTCGCTCACCACTGATTGCTGGCACTGCTGTTCTTCAGTTTCAGTTAGGTAATCAAAGTGTTTACACAGAATTGATTATTCAGGGTTTCATACGGTATTTTTAACCCTCAGCGTGCATGTGCGAGAGGGTTATAGTAGTCGTCTTGTCTGTCTGTCTGTCTGTCACGCTCTGATTTTGGAGATTACTGACAATTAACAGTTGATTTAGGTATGAACTTACTCAGGACGAAGATTTAAGACCTTTTATTGTGCTACTTTTTTAACTTCCGGGCTGATTTTTGAGAAAACGCGAAGCTTTCAGCTCCACGGTAAGTACAAGCTTTTATGGGCAACGCCCCCTAGCGTCACGTCATAATCACGTGAGCAAATAATTTCTTGCAGCCAGCGGTGTAGTTTGATTTATGCTCCGGGAATTAACGGAGTTGAAAGAAGTGAAGTTTCGTGTGTAAATGCATATCGGTGAATGTTTCTAGCTAGTTTAGCTTCTTCTCTTATGAAGACAGCATTTCCATGTACCATTCGAACTATTTTGATGCCTCATTAAAATAGCTAACAGATTGCTTGTTCTTTTGGAAGGAGATTATATTGCAATAGCTAGGTAGTGTTTAATAGCGCTGAGGGTTTGCACCTTTGGTGCTTCATTAAATGGGTAATGGTAGGGGAGTTCGTGGTTGTTTTTTTAGTCTGACCTGCACCCACTTATATATTTAAATGTACCGGTATGCTTGTGCTCTTAAAATACGTATTGGGTGCATATGCTAATGTATATTATTTAGACTCAATGAATTTTTCTACATAACTTTTCTTTCCTATTATATTTTGCAAGATTTGAGTTATGAATAACACCATGATATATTCTGAGATTACTTCAAATTTTGTTCTAGGAATCCATAGCAATTTAATTCCAACTAATTAACTAATTATTGATGATGTAGCTGAAATGTGTGGTGTTAGACATAACATAACCATTAAGTTGTAACAATTCTAAAGCTAAAATATTAATCATTTTTTCTATCACTCTTATGTCATAATGTTGATTAATGTGTGTTACTCTCAGAAACTACTGGACGTAAAACCAAGTGGTGTTTAAAAGATATAGCCAGCCACACTCAAATTGGAACTCCTCGTAGAATTAAAGAAAAGAATATGATATTGGAAATGCCTAAAGATGATGAAGAAATGAGAAAGCTACAACAGCAGCTAGACGAATGTCATGTCATAGCTCAAGCAGAGGCAGAAGAGCGTCAGAGGCAAGTAGAGCAATCGAGCACAAATATTGCACAGCTTCAAAACCAAATTGCACAATTAAATAATAGAGCTGAAGAACAACAAGCACAACTAACTCAGTCTCATAGTAGAGTTGGAGCACTAATGACACAACTTGCACGGTCTGACACAACAAAGGAAGAGTTACAACGGCAGCTAGCACAGTCTCACAGAAGAGCTGAAGTTTCTGATAGAAGAGCTCAAGAGCTTGAAAGAAGAACTGCACAGCTACAGTTGCAGCTTACACAGTCTGAAGCAAGAGTCCAAGAGTTAGACACACAGAAGACTCAGTCAGACAGAACAGCTGAAGAGTTAGCAAGGAGGGTATCACAGTTAGAGAGGTCTTTACGTGAGAGGGGACGTGGGACAAAGGGAAATGATACACAGTGGGTAGTGACACAAAATGAAATAGATCTGACTGGACCTGAAATAGGAAGAGGAGCCTGGGCTGCTGTAATTGTGGCCAAGTTCAGAGGAGCACAAGTAGCTGTTAAACGAATACATAATGTTATAATTTCTCGCCATAATGCTCAACTATTTCACAGAGAAATGACCATGGCATCCAGACTGCGTCATCCCAACCTAGTTCAATTTATTGGAGCCACTATTGAAGGAGAAATGCTGATAGTAATGGAATTCATGACCACTAGCTTGAGAAGACAACTTCAAATAGAAGAATATTTTCAGCCTAAACTTGTGAAGTCTATTAGCCTAGATGTAGCAAAGGCTCTCAGTTATCTTCATCTGGTCCAGCCGGATCCTATTGTTCATCGTGACATCAGCAGTGCCAATGTTCTCCTGGAACAGCAAGTTCCACCAAAATTGTGGAAAGCAAAAGTGTCAGACTACGGTACAGTGAATTTAATTCGCCAACTCAACACTACAAGTCCAGGGTGTCCAGCTTATGCAGCTCCTGAGGCCAACATTCCAAGCCTCCAAACCTCCAAGATGGATATATTCAGCTTAGGAGCTTTGGTGTTGGAGATGATTACTGGCCAACTTCCTGCTCCTGAAGATAGAGAAGAATTACTCAGTCAAGTGCATCATGATCAGCTGCTAAGTCTCATCAGAAGATGTCTGAGTGAGAATACCGCAGAGAGACCAACTGCTGGTGATATCATATCTCAACTTAATTAGTTAATTGAACCGATTCGAACATTTGAAACAGTGCAAATTTAGCTTAACAATTAACACTATTGTTCTGCCCCCTTTCTTCATATAGTTATTTTTGTATGGTAGCTGTGCTTATTCACAGGTTGTAAAACGTTTTTTGTTATTATAGTCTGTCAAGTTACGTTGTAGAGTTCTTTCCTGTCAATAGCTAGCTTGTAGGTAGAGAGGGACGTCCAGAATACTAAAATCCAAGTCTATAATTGCTTAACTTATCCCTGACCTACTCAAAGTAGCTAGCTAGTTAAGTACTTTACTCAAAACAAAGAGTCAAATGAAGACAAACTATCATTGATCATTCAAACGACATAGCAAGAGAAAAAGAGTGACTGACAACTACAATAGTAACTAATTTGACCTGTTCATGTGGACCAAAAACCATTGTATGAGGTGAGGTTAGATAATAGTGTAATCATGGTAAACAGTTGAATCATGAACATACATAGCTTTTGAATTTAACACAAAATAGCTAATTATGCTTCTAAGTGCTCCACTGTGAGTTTCTTCATCAACCTTCAATCTTTTCTCTGATTGTGCTCGTCTGAAATACTGTCAAGTTCTCTTGATTCAAGTTCTGTGTTAATTATAGGCAATGTACTAGTTTTGATATTCTGCCTCCTGTCCCATTTAAATTTTATATAATTATTATGGCATAAGGTGCAACTTGAATTGAATGGGTGAGCATTTGAATGCTCTGGTTTTGCTATCCAATAATATTCAAATATTCATATATGGGAAGTGGGTGAAAGGATGGGCTTCTCCACTACAACACAAGGACGCAGTACCTGCGAAGGCACCGCTCACTACTTTTAGAGCAAATTTGGAGGAACTTTGTAACACATTTTTGGAACGGTGCGGTAAATTGGAGCTCAGCAATTTGGTGCACTACTAGCCAAGCCGATACTCTACTGCAAGACAACGAGTTCTTTTCCATTTCAATATTACTTTATGATTACTAGCATTTTTTTTCCTTTATTTAAGATCCAGTAGTGCAGTTCCTTTTTTTTTTTTTAGGTCTACCCGCGTGTAAAAAAAAAATTGTAGTTCTCATTATTAAATTCCAAGAAAAACTGATACAATATCTGGAACTTCTATTCCACTCGCAATTCTTATGAAATAACCCCGCCCCGCCCCCTATGGGAGGTGATCGGTGCCAAAATTAAAGATTTTTAAAAAGGGTCAGTGATTTTAAAAGGATTTCGTTTTTAATAAAGGGTTGTTTTTGAAAAGGGTATCTTTTTTAAAAGGGTACCTCTTTTAAAAGAGTACCATTTTTAAAAGAGTCAGTTTTAGTAAAGGTTATTGTTTTTTAAAAAGGGTACTATTTTCAAAATGGTATCATTTTGATATCAGTATTTATTGGGTAAGTTTGCGCTGTGAAATTAAAAAAAAAATCATTCAAATTATAGTTAGCTGTGCAGCTCCTATAAACCACATCCGGTAAGGGTCACACCCATAAACTGAAAGCGGCGTGGCAGAAGAACTGAGGGAGCAGGTGTCGTCTTTTTGTAAAAAACTGATCAGTGCAGTGAATGAACTTGAAGGAAAAGGTAAGCTACAAGTAACTACAAAAAAAAAGCTCAGATCAGAGCGAAGTTTGGGTGAACAGTAAATCCATATTCTGTATACTCACTTAATGGAATTGTACAAGTGTCAATGTAGTCATCACAAGCATGTTATAATATGATCATTCAATGTTTGAAACATGTAATCCAAAACCAATGTATTTGTATTTTTGGTGAATGTCGTTTTTTTAAATCCATTTCTCCAAAAATAAATTTACAGATTTATGGTTACATCATCAGTTGCTGAATACAATTTTTTAAATATTAAAAATCATGCATTATTGGTTAAATGAGATTTTTTTTTTGTTATCTTCGGTCAAAAACTAGTGCATCCATTTCATTTGAAAATATTGTAACTTTTAGACAATAAGCTTTATACGTGCATGAGGTACAGGAAAGTGTGTGGGGATAGGGGGAGGAGGTGCAACTGCAATGGAAAGGAGTGTAGTGGGTGTTAAACAAAGACCAGTACCACTGGAAGTAGAATGGAAGAAAAGGTCGCATGCCTCCCTCCCCCCCCCCCTAATTTGGTGTTACATATATTGAATAGAATTTTTTTCAGTTTGTTCAAGCATAAGTTAGAGGTGTGAGTTATACCGATACTTAGTAAATACCGAGGTATTGAGGTTAGGTTAGGCAAGGTATTTTCTACTGAAGTTACTCATGCCCCTAAGTATTTTAGATTGCTAGTCTAGATTGTGGCATTTCTCTATCAACTTGGGAAATCACTGAGCAAAATAACTAAGTTTTCCAATCCTGGGTAACCACTTTACTCTATAAAGCATTCCAGAGCCTATTCAATGTGGTCTATATGGTTGCCATCTCAGCAAGAACCAAAAATAACACCAAAATTAGTAATCTGACTTCAAAAATACATCCTCTACCTTCATGCAACCTCAAGCACTTCCTTCTAAGTCAAGCAGCTATACAGACTCTTCTCTCTCAAGCTTCGGTTCCTCTTCCAAATCTGTCTCAAGCCTCACCCCCTCTTCTAAGACTGTTAAGATTCTCCAACCCTCTTCCAAATCCATCTCAATTCTCTCTCCTTCCAAATCTGTCTCAATTTTCTCCCCCTCTTCCAAATCAGTCTCGATTCTCCCCCACTGTTCTAAATCTACCTCGATTCTCCACCCCTCTTCTAAATCTACCTTGATTCTCCACCCCTCTTCCAAATCAGTTTCAATTCTCCACCCCTCTTCTAAATCTGCCTCGATTCTCCACCCCTCTTCCAAATCCATCTCAATTCTCTCTTTCCAATTCGTCTCAATTCTCTCTCCCTCTTCTAAATCAGTCTCGATTCTCCCCCACTCTTCTAATTTTGCCTCAATTCTCTCCCATTCTTTCAAATCAGTCTCAAACCTTGCCCTTTCTTCCCGATCTGTCTTATGCTTGTCTCCCTTTTAGAATCTGTCTTATCTCAGTCCCCATTTTCCAAACCTTTCTCACTTCAGTCTTCCTTCTTCTAGTTTCCTTTCGTCACGACTTCACCACCTCAACCGATCTCATCCCTAGTGTCTCCTCCATCGCATCTTCTTCCATTGCATCTTGATCTCACTTTCATTTAGGTAATGTAGATACAGAAATTTTGGAATCTACACGATGGCTGGCCGACTCCATTATTGGGTCAATGCAAACTTTATTGAGAGCATACACTGATGGGAAAATTTGGGGCTGGCAGAGCACATTGTTGTGCCAACGGACACAAATATTTCACCCTTTGCTACTTGGAGTACCGTTTATCCAAGTGCTCCATGTTGATAAGCACTGGAGGTTAAAAGGATTAGTTTTGACATTATTAATGCGGAGCGGCAAAATGACTCCTTCAACTGTGGGGCGTATGCTCTTGCATTTGTCATTATTGTTCTATGTACGTAAAAGACTGAATATTGTATTTACTGAATTAATGATCGTCAAACTTCAGATGCACTAAATTGCAATTTTGAGTGTGTACAATATATGTTTAGAAAGCTATGGCAACATTTGTGATGGGTCACTTATACAATTTTAGTTAAATAATACTCAAGTTCAGCATTTCAAAGCATCTGGTATGCCAGATCACATAAACCTGAGAGGACAAAAAATGGATGTCCCTTGCTGCTGCAATTTTTGTGTGGCAAGATGTTTTCTGGTGATTGTTCTGATACTCTATACATTCAGAGTGTATGCCACCAGATGCAAATGAAGATTGGATTGGGAGTCTCTTTGTTCATATCTATAAGCAGTCTGAAATCACTATTCAGATGTATATAGGATCTATTATGAGGAAAGAAGCCTAAATCAGCATACTTCAATGAGAAATAACTAGAGGCAGTAGTAGTACACTACAAGTAATACCAATCTTGCAGTAAAAAGGAAAAACAATGAATGTCACATTCTGTACATAATTTATATTACATACATTAGCTAGTTTAATTGACTGCATCAGTGAGAGAGTGTTCTCTTTGTCTCCCATTACATTTGAATTTACTGGCTATAATCTAGCATTTTTAACTTGTATCTATTAGCATGGTTGTTTCTGAATAATAATATTGCTAGCTTACAAAATAATTGTAATGAATTGGAGACTTAATCGATCATAATGAAATGTCCTGTAAATGGCCAGACCATCTTGCTGGTATTGGGACACTATGAGTTAGAATGGAATCATTTAATTGCATCTGTGAGTAGGTATACAACAATGCTAAACAAAATCTGCATGGAGTTACAAATATTGTATATGCATACCGGTTAGCATTGCTTATACCCTAACTCCCGAGTAGTCAGACTGACATGCATCAGTCTTTGCATGAGACCAAAGCAACCAAGTAACTACAAGTACAAGCCAATTAGCTCACAGACCCCTTTTTAAGGTTTGACTTTGCATGCACGTGAGTCAAATCATCAGATCAATAAAGCAATAATATCTATGAATAACAGATCAAAAGAGTGTATAAAAATCAAATAAAAACTTCTATATCTTCATCACTAAAAGTGCTGTCATCATCACTGTCACATATCCCTTTCTTGCAGCATGCTGGAATAAGCCTGCTTTGCTCTTTCTAACAAGGATGAAGCATCTAACAAAAGTGCATGTAAAAGAGACTTGATTCCTCGATTGTAACGAGTGTCCGGTTCAATCTGAGTTTGTAGTTGAACAATAAGTGATGCCTTAGTAGTGCTGTCAAATGATACGAAGTTTCGTATGTCCTCAGTCAGCATCGTTATCTCCTCTTGACTGCGACACAGAAGAAGGTAAGCATCAATCATCTCTCTTTTTTCTTGCACTGCCGTTTGACACCACACCCCCAGATCTTGAAGCCTGGCCTCCAAAGCATTCACGTTCAGTACATCATCAAGTAACAAGGCATCATTAAATGAGTTTTCCACAACAATGACTTCAAAGACTCCACTTCTTTAAAAATTTGCAATGTGATCTTCTTGGCTATCTTTTGCACATCTACAATATCATATGAGTGTATGTGTAAACATGCAGTATGCGCATAATCATGTACATAATAATCTTAAGGCTAATATCAAAATCCTAGGGAGAATGGAAAGGTGATGGTTGGGCATAGGAATTCTAGCACTTATGTACAGACCAACCACAATTCACTAATTACAATCTGCTAATGCACCTTTCCTCTCCTTCCCACCTCTAATTTTGTAGCTGAACTTATTTATACCCAGCTATATCACTGTACTTTGTACCTACAAAATTAATCATTATTATCTACATCATTATCATAAAACAAGACAACCTCTATTCTGTGCTGAAAATAGCAGCAAGTGCACTTCAACTACAGATACTAGGGGGACGAGGTTAGGGCTAATGGTGGTAGGGTGATGAGGTTAGGGCTAAGGGTATTAGAGGATGAGGTTAGGTTAAGGGTAGTAGGCGGATGAGGTTAGGGCTAATGGTGGTAGGGTGATGAGGTTAGGGCTAAGGATAGTAGGGGATGAGGCTAGGGCTAAGGGTAGTAGGCAGATGAGGCTAGGGTGAAGGGTAGTAGGCGGATGAGGTTAGTGCCAAGAGTACTAGGCGGATGAGGTTAGGGCTAAGGGTAGTAGGCAGATGAGACTAGGGCTAAGGGTAGTAGGCAGATGAGGCTAGGGTGAAGGGTAGTAGGCAGATGAGGCTAGGGTGAACGGTAGTAGGCAGATGAGGCTAGGGTGAACGGTAGTAGGCAGATGAGGCTAGGGCTAAGGGTAGTAGGCAGATGAGGCTAGGGTGAACGGTAGTAGGCAGATGAGGCTAGGGCTAAGGGTAGTAGGCGGATGAGGTTAGTGCTAAGGGTAGTAGGCAGATGAGACTAGGGCTAAGGGTAGTAGGCAGATGAGGCTAGGGTGAACGGTAGTAGGCAGATGAGGCTAGGGTGAACGGTAGTAGGCAGATGAGGCTAGGGTGAACGGTAGTAGGCAGATGAGGCTAGGGCTAAGGGTAGTAGGGGATGAGGTTAGGGCTAAAGGTAGTAGGCGGATGAGGTTAGGGCTAAGGGTAGTAGGCGGATGAGGTTACGGCTAAGGGTAGTAGGCAGATGAGGTTAGGATTAAGGTAGTAGGTGATGAGGTTAGTGCTAAGGGTAGAAGGTGGGTGAGGTAGCCCTAACCTCATCCGCCTACTACCCTTGGCACTAACCTCATCTGCCTACTACCCTTAACACTAACCTCATTCACTAAGACCCTTAGCCCTTAAGGGTAGTAGGGGATGAGGTTAGGGCTAAGGGTAGTAGGAAGATGAGGTTAGGGCTAAGGGTCTTAGGGAATGAGGTTAGTGCTAAGGGTAGTAGGCAGATGAGGTTAGTGCCAAGAGTACTAGGCGGATGAGGTTATGGCTAAGGGTGGTAGGGGATGAGGTTAGGGCTAAGGGTATTAGAGGATGAGGTTAGGTTAAGGGTAGTAGGCGGATGAGGTTAGGGCTAAGGGTAGTAGGCGGATGAGGTTAGAGCTAAGGGTAGTAGGCGGATGAGGTTAGGGCTAAGGGTAGTAGGCAGATGAGACTAGGGCTAAGGGTAGTAGGCGGATGAGACTAGGGCTAAGGGTAGTAGGCAGATGAGACTAGGGCTAAGGGTAGTAGGCGGATGAGACTAGGGCTAAGGGTAGTAGGCAGATGAGACTAGGGCTAAGGGTAGTAGGCGCATGAGGTTAGGGCTAAGTACAGTAGGGGGGATGGGAATCTAGGACTAACGAGATCAGAGATAGGGCTAGTGGTGGGCAGTAGGATGCACAAGATGTATCTGTGAGAAGGAACTTGGAAGGACAAAGGATATATAGTCACACATATAAGTATAGGTAGGTGGATGGAACTATTCTGTTCTGGCATTCTAAATTACTTACTCGCATATTTTCTCTTTAATTTAAGAAGAAATAGTCTGCGTTGACTTCCCTTCCAAAGGTCCAGCAACAACTTCTCTTTCTTGTAAGAAAACACTCCAGCTGTTTGTATTCACTGCTTAATGGAAGCCACCGAGTCAAAGAATGCTTCAGCTCATATTCACCAAGCCATGCTTCAAACCTATGATTTATTCATTTATGAATTATATCTGCTCAACACCACCAAATAAGCTTTCTACCATGTTAGTTGTTCAGTACTGTGTATTTCTTTCCTTCCCAATGCGACTTGATTTCTGTAACATAATTTATACACAATGAATGTGGTAAAGAACAAGTATAGGAGAGAGAGAATACAAAAGAGTTACTGTGAACAATCTCCAAAAGGGGGCGGTATCTAGTTCCTATGAGGAGCTGAGTTCATTGTGTTTATCAAAAATTGATCTAAAATTTTTTTTAAAGTACCATAAACGACATGAAATGCTGAATTCAACAGCTAATGTTTGGTAATCTCCAAAATCAAAGTGTGATGGGCAGACAGGAACACAAAGACTAACCCTCATTATTAACACTCACCCATGCAGTAACTAAGACAGTGATTCAATTGGCTCTTTGAGGCTAAGGCGCAAAGAAGATGACCATGTTATTGAAGCTAGTGTGTATAAGTGTTACATATTATATATGCAAATGGAGACATTACAATCAGTTGAAGTAGTAGTGTTACAAAAACGAAGTAGTAAATTCTTGTAGCATTTTATGCTAGGAAATACATATATATATATATATATATTGTAATAGTACGGCACGTAAATTGCCTATTCAAAAATGTATAGGGAAAATCGCTGTTCAATTGAAATTGCACAGGGAAAGTGAAATAGCACGTAATTAAGTGAAATAGCACGTAATTAAGTGAAATAGCACGTAATTAAGTGAAATAGCACGTAATTAAGTGAAATAGCACGTAATTAAGTGAAATAGCACGTAATTAAGTGAAATAGCACAGAAATTAAGTGGAATTTTAGTGAAATACCACCGTAGCTAAGTGAAACAGAACTGGTAAGTGTGCACATGTGCAGAGTTAACCTTGGAAACATACAGTTCGAGTAGTTTCTAATTGAAGACAATGTCATTCTGTACCACAAAGCTCTACCTGGGTTGGATAGAAAGTTTTCAACAGATTAAGAGAAGCCATTCGTTGAAAACGAAGTTCCAGAGGAAGCTAATCCTGAAATACGAAGATTGTGAGTGAACGATAGTACAGTGCAGCTACAAGTGCCAATGATTAAAAAAAAGCTAGCCTACTATTAGTGAGTGATAGGACGGGCAACCTCTGCTATTAAGAATTAATAGCATTTAAGCACTCAGCTTCGCCTCGTGCTATTTCAATCACATTACTCATACTATTAATCCTGAATAGCACGGTTAACTGTAAATATCAGAGTTGGGGTCAAATATTCAGAAAGTATTTATTTGTAATCTACTCTTTCTTCAAATACAAAGTGTATTAAGTTGCATTGCAAATACTTTGAAAATATGAAAGAGCTATACATATACTTGCTAGTAAATCACGTAGACTATCTGGTGTCGCACACACACAGTGGCCTCACATGCTATATCCTAACCATAATTTTTCCATTCTACCAAAAAAATTTCTTTGAGACTTCTCCATCTCTTTCTCTCTCCTCTGTTTATTATTATTAATCCTCAGTGCACATGTGCGAGAAGGTTATAGTAGTCGTCGTGTCTGTCTGTCTGTCTGTCACACTCTGATTTTGGAGATTACTGACAAGTAAGGCTGATTTTTTGATAAAAAGCAAACTGTCAGCTCTGCATAGGTACTAGCTTATGTGAGTAATGCTCCCTATTGTCACATTGTAATCACGTGAACAAATGTTCTTTCTTTCTTAGTTTTGCTTTACGCTGGAAGTTACCTGAGTGCTCACTACTCATAAGCAGTTGAATAATTTTCTTGTTCGCTAATTAAAATTAAAAAAATCATTTGACTAAAGAAAAACATTACCGAAAAAAGGATATATATTTGCCATTGATGGATTAAACTGACCCCACTCCAACATGCATGCAGGGGATAAAATAATGCTGTGTATTTACACACACACACACACACACACACATGTATGCTTCATACCATCAACTGCTGCATGTATACATTAACACATCAAATTCCTTACTTGCTCGACGACTATCAATTGTACACGTCACAGCTTCTTCAGCTAGCCATTTCTCGATTTCTTCTAAAAAAATAACCACCCCCACCCAAAATATCAATACATCAGAATGCCACAAGCTTCCAAACTACAAGCATAGATGGTTTTTAAAAAATCAATAAAATATATTTGCATATATCCTTACTGAAGCAAACAATGGATTATAGAATAACGACCTAATTGGGTGAGTGAAGCGAGACTCTCACTAACGAGTCTCATTGAGATCTTTGTATATAGCGTAAGCCATCAATTGTCGACCACCACACATTGTCGACCGGTAGGCATCAATTGTCGACCAATAGTTTGTAAATTTAAAGATTACGGAAGTGTGCGGCATACGTTGGTGGTTACCTGGAGGGAATTCGGAGAAAGACGGTATTTCATGTTGCAGAAACCTTCATGATGTCGTCCAGTGTCTTAAAAAAAAAGAAGAGACTTGCAAAGTACAGGCAGTGGACTGAGCCGAGTATGCTTGGCGCCCTTCAAGCTGTGCGGGATGGACTATTGGAGTCAACCGTGCAGCATTGGAATATGCTGTGCCCCGTACAACTATAAAGGATCGATTAAGTGGCAGAGTCACTCATGGATCCGCTCCTGGAGCTAAGCCCTACTTATCAAGAGAAGAAGAGAAAGAGCTGGTGGATTTCTTAGTCACTTGCAGCAAAATAGGGTATGCTAAAAGTAGAAAAGAAGTATTAGCACTTGTGGGGAGTATATTAAAGGAAGGAACTTGGATAAGCCATTTTCTGATGGTTGGTGGCTTCGTTTCCTTGGTAGGTGGCCTAATTTGAGCTTACGAAAGGGAGACGCTTTTTCTGTTGCTCGAGATAAGATGACTAGTCAGGTAGTTTTTGACAGCTACTTTAAGTTGTTAAAAGAAACATATGATTTATTGGACAAGCCTGGACAAATTTATAATTGTGACGAATCTGGTATGCCTTTAGAGCATAAGCTTTCCCGAACAGTTTCCCCAAAAGGAGTGAAAAAGGTCCGTCAGCTTACTTCAGGAAATAAAACCCAAATAACTGTATTGGCTTGTGGAAATGCCATAGGTCAGGCTTTGCCTCCTATGGTGTTTTTTGCGGGGAAAAGGTTCAATCATGAACTTAGTGTCGGAGAGGTACCTGGAACTTTGTATGGGATTTTTGCGGGGAAAAGGTTCAATCATGAACTTAGTGTCGGAGAGGTACCTGAAACTTTGTATGGGGTGGCAGATTTGGGGTGGATGGACACGGAATTGTTTTTCAACTGGTTTAAAGAACATTTTCTGAAGCATGCTTCTCCCTGTCATCCTTTATTGCTACTCCTAGACAGCCACTCATCTTGTTATACATTGGGTTTAATTAAGACTGCTAAGGACCATGGTGTTATTATATTTTGTTTACCTCCTCACACAACTGCAGACAGTCAACCCCTGGATACTTGTGTATTTGGGCCTCTTAAAACACATTGGAATAATGCTTGCAGGAAGTACATGTTTGATCATCCTGGTCGAATCATATCAAAATTCCAATATTCAACTCTGTTTTCTCAAGCATGGTCTAAGGGCATGAGCATTGATAACATCATTTCTGGTTTTCGTGTCAATCCTTTTAATCCGAATGCATTAATTAGCAAACTTAGCGACTCTCCTGCTGCAGACCGAATGTCATCTGAAACTGTTAATACTAATTTAACAGAAAATCCTAATGCTCCTGCAGAGAAAACTGTTGATATCATAACTGCTATTTCCACTCCCAAAGTATCTTCAGCTTCGTTGACGATGGCGCCTTTGCTAACAGTTGATAATGTTGATGCTGAAATCACAGCAACAGCTTCTTCAGTAGAAGGTGAACATGCATGCGTTGAATTAGTGGAGCCCTGCGTTGAATTAGTGGAGCCCTGCAGTGAATTTACAGAACCCTGCTTTGAATTTACAGACTATTCCAATGATGAAATGAACTTGTTTACGAAAAGATTTGAAAATGGCTATGATGTTTTTTACGGATTCCAAGTATGTGGCATGGTTGCAGCAGTATCATCCTGAATCAGTTCAGGTGAAATCTCGTCAAAGAATTCCACACCAAACTCAGATATTTGCATATGAAATTGTTTGGAAGAAATACTGTTTCTTTTCTTTTTTTTAGGCGTGTGTTTGTTTCTTTTCAAGTGTTTCTTTAATTTAGTGTAGGGGTGAATTTATGCTTACGTCTAATGAGTATTAAGATAGACTCCTAGTGTGTCCATGAATTCTTGAAGCTAATGTAGTAATCAAGATCATCAGGTATTCATGCGTGCAAAAGCCTTCATTTAATAACTGCCATTATAATTAATTATTTTTATTACTATTGCTATTATTATTTTTAGAACTAATTTGTATTTTTCAATTGTTTGTTTACTGTACATTTCTCTTATTGACTTGTATGTGTCACAATATTAGCATTCCCATTTTAGCTTTTTTTAAAAATATTTTTTAAATTTTTATTTTAAGCATATGAAGCACCTGACTTTTGGTGTCAATGTGTCAGTATACCTTGCTACTCAGGCTCTGCGAATAAATAAGTTATATTATGCCAATACTGTCTGGGTCAAAATAACTAGTCCTTTCCTTCAACCAAACTGTAGTAGCTTCCCCCTCCCCCTTTATTTTTTAGTGTTGTCCAGTAACGCCGTCAATTGTCCAATGGGACTATGATGGGACTTTGGTGAGACCATACAAGGACCCCATGGGATGTCCATGCCAAAATTCTAATTTTATAAATTTGAATTTTTCTCCGCTTTGTGGTCAAAGTGCCGACCTAGCCCGTTGTGTGTATAGTCACATGAGTAGTACACCCAATAATGGGGGGGGGGAGGGCTATGCCCCCATATCCCCGTTGCTTAAGGGGCTGTGCTCCCCAATCCCCTCCCCCCCTCGATGAAGTCACAAAATGCATGCATTCGGCTACTATGGGCTAATCGAGCATTTTGAACTATGAAACATGCCATGAATTAATTTTTGTCTTCTTTGGCGTACATGCACACAGATCACAATGAGTGTGTCTATGCTTGTTTTGTTTTTGTTTTGTTAAGAATTTTTAATGTATTATTTAAATATTTTCAGGAAACTTTTTTTTTTTACTGTTAGATAAATCTCTCGCATGTAGCCCTGCTATTGCTACTCCTCTCACTGAATCTCTATCAATGGAGACTGATATAAGTCCAACTGTTCAACAGGACAACAGCACAAATGACCAAACTCAGAAGAACACTCCATCGTCGGGTTCACCTACACCACGATCGCCTTTGTCGGAGATTCTCATTGTCCCTAATAGCACTCCAAGCAGAAAGAAGGTGAATGCTGTGAAGTCATGTGCTCGTGTGCTCACTAGTGCAGAATCTTTGGAAATGCTGGAAAAGAAAGAGCAACAGAAAAAAGAAGAACATGAAATGAAAGAAAAAAAGAAGGAGCGAGAAGAAAAGAAAATTGAAAGAGAAAAGGAGGAATTGCGTAAGAAGAAAGAACGAGAAGAAAAAAGGATGCAGAAGGAGCAAGAAAATCAGAAAGGAGCAGGAACTCGAGTCAAAGAAGATACTTCAGGAAAAGCAAAGCAAAGGAAGGAAGGATAAGAGGTCCGAGAATAAGGAGAACAATGTTAAGCAACGGAGGCCAACATCATCTGGTACGTCCAGCTCAAGTACTCTGAAGCAGTACCCAACACGCAAGGTAATGAAAACTGCAAACACTCATCAGATTGGTGATGATGTGTGTGCTGTGTGTAGCGGAACATACTCTGAGGATATTGATGAGTCTGGTCAAGTCACAGCTGGTTGGATTCAGTGTGGTGACAGTGCGTGTGCAGTATGGAGTCGTGTAAACTGCCTTGAAAATCATGCAACTGGATTTGTTGGTGCAATATGCTTAACTGTTTATCAATAATTTTATTTTGTCATCATTACAGTTGTTGTACGGTGCTCAACTCCTTAATAAACAAAACAAAAAGCTTTGAAGATGTATTTCATGCACAGTTTGGTGGTCGACAATAATACAATAGTTTTCAAGGGGTGGTCGAGAATGTGGTAATGGTCGACATTATTATAATTGTAGTTAACGTGTGGTCGAAAATATATATACAAAGTACTATGGCAAAGTCTAAATAATGTGGTGGTGGTTGACATAAAAATTTCTGGCCTGGGCGTTCCAACCTCTGCCATAAGTATTTGCTGAGGTGGAACGGAGCGCTAATACCTCAGTCCATTCCTGGTTGCATAAGGACTGCACAGACACACAGGGCGACGCCGTACCTGCAAGGGAAAATTCCAGAGGAGGTTAGCAAATAGGGTGGTCAATTATTGATGGCTTACGCTATATAAGAAATTTTGGAGAAAAGACTTCGAAATAATGCCAGAAAAGTAAAGACAAAGAGCTACAGAGATGAGGATGGATGTTGTTAGGTCTTACAAACTTAAGTAGGAGCCCATTTTCTATTCTATTAGTGGCGGTTGTAAGTTACCTTGGTTAATGCGCTGTTTGTCTTAGCTATAAGCCTTCCTTAACAAATTTGTTCTTACTTGAAAGTACGTTTTCCAATAGTCAAGTCACTAAGAGAATACAATACGATGCTCTATCTACTAGAGCTCTGGTACAATAGAGCATTTTCAATGGACTCTGGAAAGGCAGCTTGATAAGCATAATCCTTAGGCTTAGTGATCTTTACCCGTCTGGGGAAAATGGATTGCTTACCCCTAGAAAATAAATTGACTAATAGTCAAGTCGCAATGAGAATACGATGTTAGTCTTGTGCTGGTATATCCAGTGATCAAGTGTATATATGTGTGTACAAGTGTTGTGTGTTGCTGAAGAATAGAACAATAAATTAAACAAAAACATTCAACTAACAAATAAGTATAACAACCACTAGCATTCAAATGTGAATTTCAGTCAGACCAGCTCGCTCGCCATCTGTGCTGTAGCACATCACTAGTTAAATAGAATGTCAAGAGCTATTACTTTTACTATGATTCAATACAACAACAACAACAAAAAATCACAAGTTATATTTTCTGGCGATTCAGCAAAATAAAAACATGGATTTAATGCCGACAGCCATATATTCTACCACGCTAAACTAAGACATGAGGGACAGACACTAATATATCGCTCTTACGTCGTGTAAACTTTGAGTGCTGCTGTAATAACTCCTCTGCTGCTCCCTTGGTATTGATAGCTCTTTGGTATCTGGACTGGATCAAGGTAGCTATAGACAGACATAGACATATACACTGAAGTATTAAACTTCATCTCAAATATTGTTGCTGTTGTTTGATGCCATAAACTATTGCTACTACTACTACCACCATCACTGTTACTACAACTACTACTACTACTACTACTACTAGTACCACCATCACTGTTACTACAACTACTACTACTACTACTACTACCACCATCACTGTTACTACAACTACTACTACTACTACCACCATCACTGTTACTACAACTACTACTACTACTACTACCACCACCATCACTGTTACTACAACTACTACTACTACCACCATCACTGTTACTACAACAACAACAACTACTACTACTACTACTACCACCACCATCACTGTTACTACTACTACTACTACTACTACTACTACTACTACCACCATCACTGTTACTACAACTACTACTACTACTACCACCACCATCACTGTTACTACAACTACTACTACTACTACCACCATCACTGTTACTACAACAACTACAACAACTACTACTACTACCATCATCACTGTTACTACAACTACTACTACTACTGCTACTACCACCATCACTGTTACTACAACAACAACTACTACTACTACTACTACTACCACCATCACTGTTACTACAACTACTACTACTACTACTACCACCATCACTGTTACTACAACTACTACTACTACCATCACTGTTACTACAACTACTACTACTACTACTACTACCACCATCACTGTTACTACAACTACTACTACCACCATCACTGTTACTACAACAACTACTACTACTACTACTACTACTGCTACTACCACCATCACTGTTACTACAACTACTACTACTACTACTACTACTGCTACTACCACCATCACTGTTACTACAACAACTACTA
>WLWI01001520.1_pt1 | contig 20119 bp, 17 predicted proteins | sample 6701501 | NCBI WGS metagenome assembly WLWI01 (sample SAMN12718690, study PRJNA515312) | sponge metagenome | isolation source: marine sponge | host: Mycale hentscheli | place: New Zealand: South Island, Marlborough, Capsize Point | collected 2014-11-01 | reverse complement strand
GGCTTGTCAGTGCCATCCTCGTCGAGATTGACGATGAATGGAGCAATGCCGACAAGCGATATATCGTGTGGAACGACGATAATGACTCAACCTAAATCAAAGTTACAGACGTAGGGTTGCACAATCATGTTGAAAGTACCACCGTCAACAATGGCACGAGCGTAAGCAGAGTTGTATAGGAAAGAGAACCCGCAATCCTCAAGAAATCATCCTCCTTAGAGCGCCTCAATAATGTCACTGCCAGCTTTTTCATCATCATTACTCGTTAGCCCGTTAGTGGGGGTTCCCCATTTACCGATATATACTTGTCATCTCCATTAAATTACATTTATCATCCATGCTTTGCCAAGCGACTATTTCATCCTGTTCCATTTTAATATCGTACTGGGGTATCCTTTGACCGTCATTTATCATAATCCTCGCTGCTCTAAATCCCGAGCAACACTTAAATTAATCCAAGAACAAGGTATTGAGCCTGATATTGTTCTCTATCTACAAGATTCTCCCGATGCACAGACCATACGTTCTATTACAAAAACATTGAACTGTTCTGCGTTGCAGATAACGAGGACTAGTGAAGCTCTTTATACTGAACTTGGGCTTAAAGATAAAAACCTTGATGAAGAATCAATGATTAAGATTCTGGCAAAGAACCCTTCACTATTAGAGAGACCAATTGTCCTAAATAATGGGCAGGCTGTGATTGGCCGCCCCCCGGAGAATGTGCTAACCATACTTTAACTGAGAGAGTTAAACACGATGAAAACAGTAGATTTTATTAACATGGCTGACGGTACAGCAGAAGAATACGCATTTCTGCATAACCAGGAAAGCCTGTACATGGAAGGACTATCAGATCGATTACTGAAATCCTTGGAAGATCTAGGAAGTTCTTTTTCTGGCTACAAAGTCAGCCGTCTTGAACATTCACTCCAATCAGCTACTAGAGCATTTGAAGCTGGAGAGTCTGAAGAGATGGTTATTGCCGCGTTGTTCCATGACATTGGAGATGTTCTCGCACCAGCTTCACACAGCGAGATGGCGGCTGCTATTCTCCGCCCCTATGTTTCGGAGAGAATCTACTGGATTATTCGTCATCATGGGCTTTTTCAAATGTACTACTATGGCCACCATTTCGGAGATGATCGAAACGCCAGAGATATTCATAAAGATCATCAATGGTATCAGGACACCATTGATTTCTGCGAAAAATATGATCAGAACTGCTTTGATCCAGATTTTGAATCAAAGCCATTAGACTTTTTTAGACCAATGGTGGAAAGGGTATTTAGCGAACCCAAATTCGCTACCATTTAGTCTTTCTCGGAATACCCTTCCTTTAATTTCTCAGTATTGGGCTCTGATTCGTCAGAGCCTCTGTTACCAACCAATTGGGTATGCAGATCTTTAATAATACTGCTTCCCGTCTTTTCGCATAGAAACGGGAAGATGGCATGAACCAAACACGCAAAGCTTCCAGCGGCCATAGACCAAGCAAACTTCAATGCAAACTTTTGATGTTGGAAATAACTTTCATCTACCTTTTTTAGATGAGCAGTTAGAAAACTCATATTTTTCACCGATGTGCGTTATGCTGGCTACTAGCAGGTCTACTAAAAATCCTTTATTTATCAGATAGTTAACAAAAATCTACACGTCTAAATTGGAAACAGAAAAGGCGTTATTTTCAATAAACTCCCTTCTTGGTTCAACCTGATCTCCCATCAATGTCGTGAACGTTTCATCAGACCCTACCGCATCTTCGATGACTACTTTTAGTAATCGTCTGACTTTTGGGTCCATTGTGGTTTCCCAAAGCTGCTCAGGATTCATCTCACCAAGCCCTTTATATCGTTGAATATAAAACCCTTTTTTCGATTTTGACATTATCCATTCAACGGCGTTTTCAAACTGGGTAAAACTTTCTTCTGTTTCTCCCCAAGTTACCGTCATGTTTTTTCCTTCAATGTTTTCCAAACGAGCGGTGTAGGCGATTAGAGATCGATACTCTGAACTTTTGAAAAATGCTTCTGTGAGTGTATTAGTCGTTACTAACCCATATTGGTGGCGATTTACTATCAGTCCTAATTCTTCACCACTGGGATTGACCGAATAGCTAATCGAGCCAGAACGATCGATGTTTAGCGCGTTTTGCAACGCTCCTGATATTCTTTGCGCAGTTTCATCAGCCTGAAGCTCCTCTGCGAAAATGGGTTCCACCTTTAACAGTGCTTTGAGAATTTCGTGGTCATACCTGCGGGATAATCTCGCGACGGTACTTTGGACCACGTTATGATCCATAATGAGAGATTTCAGTTCCATATCAGAAATCTCCTTGTCATCCTCGACGGTAATTTTTGCTTTTTCGATAGCAATATCCAATAAATATTGTGCCATTTCCTGATCATCCTTCAGGTATGTTTGCCTTTTTTTCATGGCAAGCTTATACAATGGAGGTTGGGCTATATAAATATAGCCACGTTCCAATAGCTCTGGCATTTGTCGAAAAAAGAAAGTGAGTAACAAGGTTCGTATATGGGAACCATCCACATCAGCATCCGTCATGATAATAATTCGATGGTAACGTAATTTGCTGACATCAAAATCATCTTTACCTATGCCTGTTCCCAAGGCAGTGATTAGCGTCGTCACCTCGTCTGAGGTAAGCATTTTGTCAAATCGAGCTTTCTCTACATTTAGTATTTTTCCTTTCAGTGGAAGAATAGCCTGAAACTTTCGATCCCTTGCCTGTTTTGCACTACCACCAGCAGAGTCACCCTCCACCAAATATATTTCACATAAAGCCGGATCCTTTTCCTGACAATCTGCTAACTTCCCAGGCAGCCCTCCTAAATCGAGGGCACTCTTTCTTCTTGTCAGCTCTCTTGCTTTTTTGGCCGCTTCTCGTGCTCTTGCGGAATCCACGACCCTATTACCAATCAATTTTGCTTCAACTGGGTTCTCTAGTAGAAAACTGCTAAATTTTTCATTCACTTGAGATTCCACGGCACCCTTGACCTCGGAGGAGACTAATTTGTCCTTGGTTTGAGATGAAAATTTCGGATCCGCAACTTTTATGGATAAAACGGCAACCAATCCTTCCCGACAATCGTCACCTGAGAGGTTAACCTTCTCTTTTTTAGCTAACCCTAGTTCACTGATGTAATTGGTCATCGTTCGGGTTAACGCTCCTCTTAAACCCGCGAGGTGTGTCCCCCCGTCTCCTTGGGGAATATTATTGGTATAACAAAACGTATTTTCCTGATATGAATCGTTCCATTGCATTGCAAGTTCGACTTGAACTCCATCTTTTTCTGCGTTCATACTAAATACAGTAGAATGCAATGGTGTTTTCTTTTTGTTGAGATGATTTACAAAAGCAGAGATTCCACCTTCATATTCATAAATATCCCTCTTATCTACACGCTCATCGACTAACTCAATTCTTATTCCTGAATTTAGAAACGAAAGCTCTCTTAGTCTTTTAGCGAGAATATCGAAACTATATTTGATGTGCGTAAAGGTTTCCTTACTGGCCATAAAAGTTACTTTTGTGCCAGTTTGATCTGTATCACCAATCACTTCCAGAGGCGTAGTTGGATCTCCCATCGAATACTGCTGTTGGTGAATTTTTCCATCTCGACGAATTTCCAGAGTAAGACTTTCTGACAGTGCGTTAACAACAGAAACACCAACACCATGTAATCCACCTGATACCTTGTAGGAGTTTTGATCGAATTTTCCGCCAGCATGTAAAACAGTCATGATCACCTCTGCGGCGCTTTTCCCACCCTCTTCCTCGAGTATTCCAGTCGGTATTCCCCGTCCATCGTCGCTAACAGAAATTTCTTCCCCTGAGTGAATAGTGACAACGATTTTCTTACAATACCCACCTAATGCTTCATCGATAGCGTTATCAACTACTTCGAAAACCATATGATGTAGCCCGGTTCCATCGTCCGTATCACCAATGTACATTCCCGGCCGTTTCCTTACGGCATCCAATCCTTTTAGTACTTTGATGCTACTTGAATCGTAGTCTTGAGCCATGTTATCCCGTACTGTATTTGTGCAAATTTATTCAGTATATTTTATCACAAAAGTGATTTTTTAACCTTCTACCAGATCCTCTAACAGTAAGATTTCAAACCTAATTAGAGCACCAAACATCAGGAAACAGAGTCAAGAATATTGCAGCGCTTGGGCGTCCTCAGGGTACACTACCGATGGATGCCGCCATACCCGCAATGTGCCCCATAGGCTCCATTGCCATTGCGTTTAGATTGCCAAACAGGATACCGAAACAGAAAAAACATAAAATTAAATAAAACATCAGTTCATTGAGTGTTGGCATCCTATAAAGGCAAAAAAGCAAACAGCAGACTGACAAGATAACCAATGCGCTAAGCGCATAACGACACAACAAAGCCATCTTGAAATGCATCACCAACTTGGAATTGGCGAAGGCGGCGCCTCCGATACCAAGCGCCAGAAGACTGAAGTAAAAAGCAAAAAGATCACCCGTACCATAGAGTTCCTGAAGAATCTGCTGGGACATGCTTAAATACCCAACGAAACCGGAAAAAACGAGGCTTAGTGCCATGGTATAACCTCTTGTCACCCGATGCGATACGACTTCCCAACATGCAGAGCGAATCTTTGCCATAGAAAAAGGAACCCGATTCTCTTTTGACAACGTTTCAGGCTGTCTCAACCAGAACCAGATAGAACCGATTACGGATAATCCAACAAACATCCAAAAAATCATACGCCAATTGGAAACAACCAATATTCCCTGTCCAAGTGCTGGTGCTAACACCGGCACCATAATAAAGACCATCATGACTAACGACATGATTTTCGCCATGTCGTTTCCACTGTATTGGTCACGCACAATGGCTGACGCTAGCGTTCTTGGACCTGCCGCCCCCAGCCCTTGAACGAAACGGCCCATTAACATCCACTCCCAAGAAATCGCTATTGCTGAAATAATACTGCCAATGGTGAAGAGCAATAGCCCAATCATGACTGGTGATTTGCGCCCCACACTGTCTGAGATCGGACCGAATAAAAACTGGCCACATGCCATCCCTAGAAAAACGAGTGAAATGATCAGCTGTCGATCATTCTCTCGTCTTGCGCCCAATTCATCGGCCATTTCAAACAACGCCGGCAGCATCGTGTCAATTGCCAATGCCGCAAGCGATACCAACAGCGCAATAATGGAGACGAATTCACCATAAGATTTGCTTTTCACCATCAGGATTCTAATTTTGGCGCGTTTTTAGCTACCAACAAAAATCCGTTTCATAAAACTAGAGAGATCATTAATCTCTTCTGGGTGCACAGAGTGCCCCATTGGGTAGTTATGCCATTCAACCTCGTATTCGAGTTTCATTAGCTTGTCTTTGCTTAATCCCGCCAATACCACAGGCACCGTCTCGTCTTGAGTTCCATGCCCCATGAAAATCGGAGTATTTTGGTTTTCAACGCTTTTTTCGCTTAGAGTTCGATTAGAAACCGGCAAATAGCAGGACAGAGCAATAATCCCGGCTAATGGTTCTGGATAACGTAACCCCGTAAACAACGCGACCGCGCCACCTTGAGAAAACCCAGCGAGAAAAATTCGATCAGTAGGCATCCCCTCTTTATTTTCCTGTTCAATTAGGGAATGAACGATCTGTCTCGATTCTTCAAGCCCCTCTTCATCTTCATTACGATTAAACGACCATTCTTTTATGTCGTACCACCCTCGCATTTGTGCACCTCCGTTGACGGTGATGGAACGTATCGGAGCATGAGGAAAAATGAATCGGACAGGGCTAGTCGACGGTAGATTCAACACCGGAATGATGGGCTCAAAATCCCGGCCATCCGCACCAAGCCCGTGTAACCAAATAACCGTATAGGTGGGGTTAGTAGCAGTTTCTACTTTAACGTATTCGACGGTCGGTCCGGTGGACACACTATCTTGAGGCTGCAATATTGGCTCCTTATCAAGTATATGATCAAATGCATGAGATGAACTAATGATCGAAAAGTAGCACGAAAAAGAGCACTAAAAGCAAACACCACCACACCGCATATAACAGGGATCAAGTTTATACCAGGAGCCCCTAGGGTTGATAGTGGCGATTCATGTCCCAAAGGTTTTACATCACAATCTAATGGACCTATGCAGACCGATGAGACCACGCGACATACCACCACGATGGGCACCCCGGAAAATCCCGAAAACGGTAGAGCGTTTTTACAGATGATAAAGACCAATCCCAGTCCGCGACCTTAAGCTGGATGGAAAGACATTTCCCCAACGGAGCTCCTTATCACGGAAAAAGCAGGGCGTATTGCGAAATAAAGCTGGCAGCATTTCACGTATGGCAAGCAATAGCAACGTCGTCCAAGTCGGTAAATGCCGTGACAGTGAAGCAAGCACAGAAGGCAATCCAATATTATTTGGGATACAGCGGATTTCGATCAATTCCGTTCGTCTAGCCCTATTTTTGACGGGCCATATTTGAAGTCGATGAAAATCCAGTTCTTACCATGTTCTTGTATCGCGCCAATTTAACCTAGGCTAGTTTGATGTGGCCCGAATAATTCCGCCACCAAGGCAAATCTCTTCCTGATAAAAAACCATCGATTGACCCGGTGTCACAGCCCACTGCGGCTCATCGAACACAACAGTGGTTTGGTCAGAATCATTCGCCGTAATGACGCAGGGTTGTTCTTTTTGACGGTAACGCGTCTTCGCTTTGCATTTTAAAGGAATGGTCGGCGGCTGCCCACTGACCCAATAAAGATCGTCTGCCACCACAACCTTTTTCATTAATGCTGGATGGTCATGACCTTGAGTGGCGACAACCACATTGCTCTTCACGTCTTTATCCACCACATACCACGGTCCTTCAATACCACCTGCCTGACCACCGATACCAAGCCCCTGACGCTGACCGATGGTGTAGTAATACGCGCCGTGATGGGAACCCAATACCTGTCCCGCTAAGTCCTGTATTTCTCCCGGCTGAGCAGGGAGATATTGACTGAGAAAATCCCGGAAACGTCGCTCACCAATAAAACAAATTCCCGTGCTGTCTTTTTTGCTGTGGGTTGCAAGCCCCATACTTTCGGCCATCTCTCTCACCGCACCCTTGTTCATTTCTCCAATGGGAAATTTGGCGTATTGCAGCGCTTCCTGATCGAGAGTATGAAGAAAATAGCTTTGGTCCTTATTGGAATCAAGCCCTTTTTTCAGCAGATAACCGTTGTCAGATTCCTCCAACCGAACATAGTGTCCGGTGGCAATATAATCCGCACCCAAATGTAGCGCCCACTTTAAAAATTCTTTGAATTTGATCTCCTTGTTGCACACCACATCCGGGTTTGGCGTCCGGCCCCGACGATATTCATCGAGGAACATCTGAAACACGCGGTCCCAATATTCATGGGAGAAATTAACCGTTCTCAGTTCGATCCCAAGCTGCTTACACACCGACTCAGCATCCGCGAGGTCTTCACTTGCCGAACAGTATTCTGCAGTGTCGTCCTCTTCCCAGTTCTTCATGAACAATCCCGTCACATCATACCCTTGCTCGAGTAATCTGGCTGCTGCAATGGAAGAGTCCACTCCGCCAGACATCCCGACAATAACTTTGCTCACTAGATTACTTTAAACTTTTCAGAGAATTAATGGAAAAACAGATCCGGTATTCGATCACAATAAACGACGTTTTAACAATTACTCTTTACGCAATAAACGCCGCCAGAAAGACGGTTTTTCCTCTTTACGGGAATCATCCACTACCGCCGTAAAAAGGCTGATGTCTTCCCACTCTTCAGAAGCTTGAATCACGGGCAGATAACCATTCGGTTGAAACCATGAGTCGACTACCCAGCGTTTCCCAGTGATGAGTTCTTTCACTTGTCCCGCCCAGTGTTGATCCAATATGGCTTTTCGGTACGCCTGGCCAATGACGGTATGGTGTGTTAACAAGCCACTTTGCTCGAAGAGTCTTAAGTAAGTCGTGGTGTTTACTGCTTCGTCGATACAATCCTGCTGGCCTGGAAACAGATGACTCACATCATCTTGAGCAGGTAAATCAAATGCAAGATCCTTATGGGTCGGGGTATGTCGACCGATTAATACCTCCATCCAACCAATAGCTCGCATAATCTGATCTCGTTCCTGCTCCGCTGTTTCCGCCTGCGGCACAAACCAGCCAGTCACGCCTTCCCATTCAGTGAGAGGCAAGTTAACCACCGCGCCATTCTTGCACCCAAAGTCATAACACACCGGAATAGCATCAAGGGTCACAAAGGCCGGCGCCTTCACACTCTGATCTGCAGCAAAACTAGTATTGCCAACGAGCAGAAACGCCGTCAACAAGATCTGTCCAATCGTCTGGTTTAATTTAGTGTCTATTTTCACTCTTTCGAACCTGTTTACAAACTCATGATCAGCTTTGCCTTTCGACTATTTGACGCACCGTATTGAGCGGATATTGCTGACCGTTCTCATAGTCTTCAACGCACCTCAATACGCTTTGACTTCTTAACCCGGGGTGCACCGACATATCGGACCTATCCATCCAAATAATTTGTTCAATTTCCGAGTCTAGCGGCGCTTGTGCATCGTAGTTCGCCAATTCGCCAAAAAAGGTGAAACGAGAATAGGTTTCTCCGTTTGGTGCAACGTATTGGTAGATACCGCTGATGTAGATTGGTTCAAAACTCCAGCCAGTTTCTTCCACGGTTTCCCGGGTAACCGCTTGCTCCAAAGTCTCTCCTTTCTCGACATGCCCCGCTGGCTGATTGATCACCGATACTCCCTCAATGATTTCCTTGACCAACAGATACTTCCCATCTTTGACAGCAATGGCTGCTACCGTAACATGGGGATACCAGCGTTCGTTCATTCGGCCGTTTCCAGCTTAATCAAGCTCGGGTTCAAGGCTACTTTTCTCAACGCTCGTTGGAGTTACTCGTTTTGCAGGCGATTCTAGGTTAGCACCTGCTCTATGAAAGTAGTCTGGGGCCAGCATTTCGATAAACCGTTTAGCTTGAGCGGGTATAAATTTGCCTCTTCGAATAACCACGCCATAGCTTCTTACGGGGAAGTATTCTTTAACCGGTATTTTTGCGAGCTTATCTGCGTCTTCCAAACAAATATCGGTGACAATGGAGATACCTAACCCCGTTTCCACGTATTTTTTTATGACCTCCCATCCACCCGCTTCCAGCGTCACTTTGTGCTGAATGTTGTATTGCTGAAACACCGACTTTACCAATCCCCAAGTACTCAAATAGCGCGGAGGCAACACCAAATCATATTTAGCGATATCTTCCAGTGTTACATGCTTTCGATTCGCCAAAGGATGATCCAGAGGGGTAATTAGCGTTGGATTAAAATGGAAAACAGGGTGGTAGCTCACATCATCTGGCATGTCCAACATTGACCCCACCGCAAAGTCCGCTTCATCAGCTCGCAACATTGCCATACCATCTGCGCCAGTCACATTATGTAAACGTATCCTAACTCCCGGGTATTGATCTGAAAACTGTTTAAGGTATTTGGGCAAGATGTACAGAATGGTGGACTCGCCAGCGGCAATATTAAGAAAGCCGCTATTTAGATCGCCACATCGCTCTGAAAACGTATCTCTTAATGAGTCCATTCCTTCCACCATGGGTAAGGCAATTTCCAGCAACGCCTGCCCGTCTGGCGTTAATCGGATCTTTGGCCCACGCCGCTCGAAGAGCATGGTGTTCAGCTCCCTTTCGAGCGCTTGAATCTGTAAGGAAACCGACGGCTGGCTAAGATAGAGCTGATCCGCTGCTCGCGAAATACTGCCTGTTTTCGCCGCATAGCAAAACGCTCGTAACTGTTTTAATCGGTTTTGCTTATAGTAGGATGCGGCTTTTGGCTTCATTTTTTCATATTCCTGATCCTCTTTCGCCCCGATTCTTTCTGTTTGATGCTGTTTGCCCAATCATACGTTTGGGGATTTCGGTAACGGCTCTTCAACCCTCATTGTAACAACAAGTGATTACAAGGCGGTAATAGTGATACTGAATTATTGACTTTTTGCCTTCCATTCATCCGGCATCACAATCCCATCGCCGAATAAAAAGGATTGCATTTGGCTGCTGAGATAGCTTTTATGCTCAGCATCCAGTGGGTTCAATTTGTATTCGTTAATCAAAATCGTTTGTTGTCGCAACCAATCCTGCCAAGCTTCTTTCGAAATTTCCCTGAAAATTCGTTTACCCAATTCGCCTGGCCAAGGTGCAAAATCCAATCCTTCTGACTGTTTACCCAGCTTTACGCAGTCCACCATTTCACCCATTGTCATTCCTCTTCAGTAAATTGATTTGTTAAAGATATCAGCATAACGTCGCTAATGAAAACAACGCTAGGGAGCCTCCGAACAAGTTCAGGCGAAGCAAGTTGAGAGATAAAATAGGCAAGCTCGAGTCGCGAAAACCACGCCCATAATATAATAGGGGCAGGGCTATTGCGAAGCCCGCCTCTGTTTTTAGGGGCAACGAAAAGCTTGCTCATTTTAGGCTCACATTGATCGTTCATGACTTGTTCAGAGGTTCCCTAGGTAGAATATGGATGGAAAAGTACAGTTTATGCTTATTAATGAGCATCTTGAATCCATCTGCAATAATGCATTTTTTGCACAACCTTTATGCTGAGGTTTCACTAAGTGTATCAAATATTTTTTTTATAGCACCTGGCAGACCGACCTCCGCAGGGTAACGAGGGTTGTACCACTGCAATAATGGCTGATCGTTGATATGATCACATTCCCGGATCTTAAGACACAAAACCGGATCGATATTTAGATCAAAATGGCTGAATACATGTTGGAAGCGAGATAGCTTATCCAGAACCCGGACTTTGATACCAAGACTTTCTTCGCACCAAGATTCAATCTCCGATCCCGGCTCAGAGACTTCCGGTAAACTCCAGAGTCCGCCCCATATACCGGTCGACGGCCGTTTGACGATTAGAACGGCTCCTTCTTCGTTTTTTATCACCAACATTCTGACCGCTTTGACTGACCGACTAGCTTTTGTTTTTCGATGGGGAAACTCACTTTGTCGATGCGCTTGTCTCGCAAGGCAATCCGAACGGAAAGGGCAGAGATCGCAAAGAGGTTTACTACGTGTACAAACCGTTGCACCCAAATCCATAATGGCTTGGGTGTACTCGGACACCCGTTCATTCGGCGTGAATTCGTCTGCTATTTCCCAAAGTCGATTCTCTACTACTTTTTTCCCTGGATAACCTTCAACGGCCCGGTATCGGGTTAAAACCCGCTTTACATTACCATCTAGGATGGCATGTCGTTGACTAAAAGAAAATGCCAAGATCGCTCCCGCCGTGGATCGACCCACGCCAGGCAACCCTAACGCATCATCGAACCCCGGTGGGAAGTGACCATCAAACTGATCCCTCATTACTTTCGCCGCTTTGTGCAAGTTTCGTGCTCGGGCATAATACCCAAGCCCCGACCAATGGTGTAAAACCTCATCTTCCGGAGCATCTGCTAATACTGTTATCGTGGGGAATTTTCCGATAAACCTCTCGAAATAGGGAATCACCGTTATAACTTGAGTCTGCTGAAGCATAATTTCAGACACCCAGGTTTTATAAGGGATTTTGTCTTTCTGCCACGGTAACGACTTCCTGCCATGGACATCGTACCAGTCAAGTAATCGACTGGAGAAACAAATCTCTGCATTCATCAGAAGTGGAGTATTACAATATGGTAATTGAACTTGGTCGGGTGATCAGTACTCGAAGTCAGTCACATATCTAAGCATCGAGGGATTAGTTCAGCGAAATCAGATCATAGCTAAAATACTCGGGTTGCGGTACCTGCGTTGGATATCCACACACAGAGTCTGTGGTATCTTCCGGTTGTTAGCTTGATAACGACGGGTAAATAGCATGATCAAACAATTAGGCTATGTCACTCAGCGAAGAACGCTGGATCTAGGGCCTGCTAAACTGAGTAATAACGCAAACCCAAAATCTATGAAAATCAATTCCTTTAGACAACTTGCCAAAATGGACCGTCTCGGTATTTCTCTGCTTGTTCTTACAATCTGCACTTTTTTGTCCTTTCCCAATCGCGGCTTAGCCCAAGACACGAACTCAGCTGAGAAGGTCACAAAAAAGTGGGCGATCTCCCAATTTGGTGAACCCGAACATTTCAATGGTTTGACGCACTGGCCCTATGTGAATCCAAATGCGCAAAAAGGGGGCCGCATTGTAATGAGCGCCTTTGGTTCTTTCGATACCCTTAACTTTTATGTTCTGAAAGGGGATTGGCCAAAGAGTATTGGCGCTGTTTATGATGAACTGATGATGTCTTCTGATGACGAAATCGACGCGCTATACGGTTTAATCGCGCAAAGCGTTGAATACCCCGAGGACAAAAGCTGGGCGGTTTTCAATCTCCGCCCAGAAGCCAGATATCATGATGGCACTCCCATCCTTGCCAAGGATTTCGTATTCGCACTGAACACAGTAAAAGAAAGTGGTAGGCCTTTCATTAAGTCTTTTTATATCGACGTTTTATCTGCGGAAGCCTTGGGTGATAGGCAGCTTAAATTCACCTTTGCTACCGTGGATAACATGAAACCCATTACCATCGCCGCCGGGCTGTCTCCTCTTCCAGTACATTATTGGGAGGGGAAAGACCCCACCGAGTCCAGCCTAGAGCCGCCTTTGACAAGTGGGCCTTATCGTATCAAATCCCTTGATCCGGGTCGATCAATCACCTACGAGCGGGTAGAAGACTATTGGGCAAAAGACTTACCCATTAAAAAAGGGCTGCACAATATCGATGAAATACGCTACGAATACTATAAAGACCTTACCGTGGAGTTCGAAGCGTTTAAAGCCGGAGAAATTGATTTTCGACAAGAGACCAGCGCTAAGCGCTGGATGACGGAATACGACTTACCACAAATCGAAGACGGTACTGTGATTAAAGCGGAAGTGCCTAGCCTAAAACCCAGAGGAATGGGAGGTTACTTTTTTAATTTGAAGCGCGATAAATTCAAGGACATTCGCGTTCGTGAAGCGATCATGACTTTGTATGATTTTGAAGCCATTCAGCGGACACTTTTATTTGGGCAATATAAGCGGATTAGTAGTAACTTCCCTAATTCGGATTACGGCGTCAAAGGCAAGCCAACCCCCGAGGAAATCGCCATTCTCAAACCCTTCGCGGACCAATTGCCCGAAGGCACATTGGATAGAGAATTTATTCCTCCAAAAACGGATGGCAGCGGCCGGGATCGGCGATCAACCCGCAAAGCATTATCACTGTTCAAGCAGTCTGGATGGGAGTTAAAAAATAATCAGCTTATCTCTAATGAAACCGGTGAACAATTTCAGCTTGAGCTGATGACAGGATACCCAGAGGCACAGCGAACCGCACTGCCTTTCATTGAAAACCTGAAAAAACTAGGTGTCGATGCCTCTATACGACTGGTAGATAGTTCACAGTGGAGAGTAAGAGTGCATGACTCAGATTTTGATCTTTTCGTTGCCGGGTATAATTTCTTTCCGCCACCAGGCAGTGAGCTTAAGAACTACTTCGGGTCTGAATCTGCGGAGGTACGTGGAGGGAATTCGGGCGGAATCAAAAACCCGGTGGTTGATGCGCTTATCGAACAAATTGTTGGTGCTAAAGATTTACAGACGTTACAGAACACAACCAAAGCGTTAGATCGGGTTTTGCTTTGGAATCACTATGTGATTCCTGCCTATTACAATGACGAAGTTTGGATAGCTTATCAGGATCGGTTGGGTCATCCTGACCGTGCACCCACCTATAAAATTGGCTTCCCATCTACCTGGTGGATTGATTCAGCCAAGGATCAGCAAACGCAGTGATAAACCCTGTTGCTATTTGACCCCATAACTTCGCCATGCTGACCTACATTATTCGCCGGTTGCTTCTCATGATTCCCACACTTTTAGGGATCATGATTATCAACTTTGCCATTATTCAGTTTGCTCCCGGGGGGCCAGTGGAACAAGCGATTGCACAATGGCAAGGGCAGGCAGTTGACGCTACCAGTCGGTTTTCTGGTGCGGGTTCAGACACCCCAGGTGTATCTCAATCGGCGACTGATTCTGGTTCTAGTGGCGTCAATAAATACCGAGGCGCCCAAGGCTTACGCCCCGAAATTATTGCCGAAATCGAAAAACAATTTGGTTTCGACAAGCCTGCTCATGAACGGTTTTTACTCATGATCGGTAATTATCTGCGATTCGATTTTGGCGAAAGCTATTTTAGTAATAAACGAGTGGTTGATCTCATCATTGAAAAAATGCCGGTCTCAATTTCACTAGGCCTTTGGAGTACGTTAATCATCTATTCCATCTCTATTCCAATGGGTATTCGCAAAGCGGTGCGAGATAACAGTCCATTCGACATTTGGACTAGCGGTATCATTGTTGCGGGTTATGCCATTCCCGGGTTTTTATTCGCGATTCTATTAATTGTTCTGTTTTCGGGAGGGCAGTATTTTGATTGGTTTCCACTACGAGGGTTAACCTCAGACGGGTGGGAAGAAATGTCATGGTGGGGGCAAGTTAGAGATTATTTTTGGCATATCACGCTGCCCATTACCTCGCTGGTCATCGGTGGTTTCGCTGGGCTAACTATGCTCACGAAAAACTCTTTTCTCGATCAGATCAAATTGCAATACGTTCAGACTGCCTATGCTAAAGGGCTGGGTGAGCAACAAGTTTTATACGGACATGTCTTCAGAAATGCGATGTTGATTGTGATCGCGGGATTCCCTGCCATGTTCATTGGTATCCTCTTTACCGGGGCATTGCTGGTCGAGGTAATTTTCTCCCTCGATGGATTGGGATTGCTCGGCTACGAAGCTGCCATTAATCGAGACTATCCTGTGATGTTTGCGATTTTGTTCCTCTTCACTTTGATAGGAATGATGACCCAAATCATTCGTGATGTGATGTATACCCTGATCGACCCCCGCATCGATTTTGAAGGGAGGTAACATCATGTCGGAAAATCAGCTTTTCGGCATCACCCTGTCACCATTGAGCGTTCGACGGTTGGAGAACTTCAGAGCGAACAGACGGGGCTACTGGTCCTTATGGATCTTTTTGTTTCTATTTGTCATCACCTTAGGGGCGGAGCTAGTTGCTAATGATAAGCCGCTGCTTATCCGATTTCAGAGCGAACTGTATATGCCCGTTTTTTCTGATTACTCGGAAACGACATTTGGCGGCGAGTTTGAACTAGCAGCAGACTACCATGACCCCTATATCAAGGAGCTGATCGAAGCCGAAGGGTGGATAATTTGGCCCCCTATCCCTTATTCCTATCAAACTATCGACTATGATCTTGATGTGCCGGCACCGGCGCCGCCATCCTCCCGACACTGGCTAGGCACAGACGATCAAGCTCGAGATGTAGTAGCGAGAGTACTGTACGGGTTTCGAATTTCGATACTATTTGGCTTACTTTTGACCTTTATCAGTTCCGTGGTCGGCATCGCCGCGGGGGCGGTACAGGGGTATTTCGGTGGGTTATTGGACCTATTTGTCCAACGGTTTATCGAGATATGGGAAGGATTACCTGTTCTTTATTTGCTAATCATCATGGCTGCAGTAATCCAGCCGGGGTTTTTTAGTTTACTTTTTCTGATGTTGTTGTTTTCCTGGACTGGCTTGGTTGCCGTAGTGCGGGCAGAGTTTTTACGAGTACGGAATTTCGAATACATCCGAGCAGCGAAAGCCCTCGGTGTTAGCGACACCACCATTATGATTCGTCATGTGCTACCCAATGCCATGGTAGCCACACTCACGTTTATGCCATTCATCTTAAGCGGTTCAGTGACCACACTGACGGGGCTCGACTTTCTCGGTTTCGGCTTGCCGTCCGGTTCCCCTTCTCTCGGCGAATTACTCAACCAAGGTAAAAATAATTTGCAGGCACCCTGGCTTGGTATCACTGGTTTTTTGGTTATCGGTGTAATGCTATCGTTGCTCGTGTTTATAGGCGAAGCGGTAAGAGATGCCTTTGATCCTCGAAAGCTTTTTTCTTGATGATGGATAGCCACATGCCTGTTGACGGTTATTACCCTCGCCTCTTACCAGCACCGTCCACCTCAGACTCACAGCATGATACAAACGGATAGAAACTGATGAGTAAACCATTACTAACCGTTAGGGATTTGGCTGTTAGCTTTCGTCGCACCGAAAATAAACAGACCATTGTTTCCGATATTGTTAAAGGGGTTGGCTTCGAAATCCATCCCGGCGAGACAGTGGCATTGGTTGGGGAATCTGGATCAGGCAAGTCTTTATCTGCCTTATCCATTTTGCAGTTGCTGCCTTATCCTCAGGCTTTTCACCCCAGCGGTTCTATTGTGTATCGCGATGTGGAATTGGTGGGTGCCAACTCGGACACGCTTCAGCGCATTCGAGGTAATGATATCTCGATGATATTTCAAGAGCCCATGACCGCGCTCAACCCGCTTCATACCATCGAAAAACAGATCGGTGAATCACTGACGCTGCATCAAGGTTTAAGTGGAAGCAAAGCGACCTCTTCCATTATTACACTTCTAGAACGGGTTGGGATCAGAAACCCGGAGGCTCGACTTGGTGCTTATCCCCACCAACTTTCAGGTGGCCAACGGCAACGAATAATGATTGCCATGGCATTGGCGAACAAACCCGAAATTCTGCTAGCCGATGAACCCACTACCGCATTGGATGTAACGGTTCAGGCCCGTATTCTTGATTTACTAAAAACATTGCAACACGAAGAGAGCCTGGGAATTTTGCTCATTTCCCACGACCTAAGTATGATACGCAAAGTCGCGGACCGGGTAATCGTGTTACAAAACGGGGTAATGGTTGAAACAGGCACTGGAAAACAATTATTTTTGTCGCCGCAACACCCCTATACCAAAACCCTAATTTCCGCAGAACCGTCGGAACGCGATCCGCCACAGAACCAGTTCGCTGCTATTTTCAATGCAAAAAATCTCAAAGTATGGTTTCCAGTAAAAAGAGGTGTTCTTAGAAAGACCGTCGACCATATTAGGGCTGTCAACGATGCATCCGTGACACTCTATCCTGGGCACACGCTGGGTGTTGTCGGTGAGTCTGGTTCAGGCAAAACTACTTTAGCGTTAGCACTGCTCCGGCTGGTTCATTCCCAAGGAGAAATATTGCTGAAAGGAAAATCCATCACCAAGCTCGATAAGGCCTCAATGAAAGCCATAAGGCGACAAATACAGATCGTTTTCCAAGACCCCTTCGGCTCATTATCACCGCGAATGCCGATCAGCGACATCATTAGTGAAGGCTTGGACGCTCACGACTTAGTAACCGATAGGGAGGAACGAGACGCCCGGGTCGTCGAGATATTAGAGCAGGTAGAGATAGACCCCAAGGTTCGCTTTCGTTATCCCCATGAGTTTTCTGGTGGCCAACGACAACGAATCGCCATCGCACGAGCGTTGATATTAGAACCCGAGATCCTGATACTCGATGAACCCACCTCCGCACTGGATCGCACTGTGCAGGTACAAATACTGGACTTACTCAATCGTATTCAGCGCAAAAATAACCTGGCATATGTGTTCATCTCCCATGATCTGAGCGTGGTGAAATCCATTGCAGACCACCTCATGGTCATGCAAAACGGTGATGTCGTCGAAGCTGGGGATGCGAAAAAAGTCTTCGATAGTCCCCAACATCCTTATACCCAGACGTTATTGGCAGCGGCTTTTAGCTGATTTATTAGTTCGATCTTTATGACAAGCCCACTACTCAGCTTAAACCAGCAGCAATGGGAAAACCTTTGCGACGGTTGCGGCCGATGCTGTCTGGTTAAGCTTCAAGACGAAGACACCAACCAGCTGTACTACACCAACTTATCCTGCGAGTTTCTCGACCAAGACACCTGCCGCTGCACACAATACTCAGACCGAAAAAACAAGAAACCAGAATGTATCGTGCTCTCGAAACAAAATCTTGATGTGCTTGAATGGATGCCAATCACCTGCGCTTATCGACGGTTTGATAGAGGCGAAGCGCCATTGAATCATTTAGGTGAGCTTAGCGTTAAAGGCAAAACTGTTAACGAAACACGAGTTGATCCTGACGATCAGGAAGACTACATCATCGACTGGATCGACTTCGATTAGCGCTTAACAGTAACAATTCCGGGGGCAGTATACCGATTAGGCCGAAACCAATTTCTCTCTCTCGATATTTGAGAAACACATCATCTGCACCATGAACTAACGCACTCTTAGGTCTCAACTTCTTATCATCGAAGAACAAAAATATTTTTCACGATCCGCATTCTCAAAGACGATAGTGTTAATAGGTATACTGTCCCCAGATTACTGAACTACATTTTAGGGAAGCCAAAACTGGATTCGTTAATATTGGGCGCCATGCTCAGCCATTTGGAACGCGGTGGAAAGATAGTCGATTCACCGACAAGAACCGGCCCGAAGGACTTTGTTTGCCAATTCAAAATAGCCAAGGCGGGTTGCCAATAAGCGAAACGACTCATGAAATTTCTCCCGAGAAACACTGCAAATTTGTAAAAATCTGCGTTGGTCTGAAAATGCTGTTCGAGCATGTAATGCACGATGGTTGTCAAAAATTATCGCATCACCTGGGCCCAAGCTTACGCGCATCTGATTTTCTGGGGCCAGCATCATTGTGCATAGACGATGATAGGCCTCAAGATAAGTTTCCATGACATTTTCCGGCAGATCAAGTGGTGCAGAAGCCCGGGTGTGTAATCGAATCCCTGATATCTCTCCGTCGTCGTCAAGAGAGATGATCGGTACGTGTGCACGTTGATAAAGTTTACCCGGATGAAACCGGACGTAATGATGATTCCAGGTTGCTAGGGATTCGAAACACAGTGGATGATCTTCGCGGAGTGCTTGAGCGATACCGAAGCCATCAACCAGAATTGAATCGCCACCGCTTTCAGCGGGTTGAACACATGCCAGCGTCTCAATGCCGGCCGTCCCAGCTGCGTTACCGGGTCTCAGGTCAAACACGGCACCATAAGCAGATTGCTCAACTTCACCTGTCAGCTCGGCGAAAGAAATGACACTACCCACTGAACAGGTGCCCCCTCGAACAATCACAACCCCATGGGAAATCAGGCGAGTTTGAAGCTCTAGCCGCGATACTTCATTGGTACTGACTTGTTCGAAATCAAACGACAAATCAGGCAAATTAGTTGATGCGTTCCACGAAGAGTATGTAAACCGTCTAGATGACCGAGCACGGTCGTCGTATCGATTCTCATTTAGCCATTCAACAGAGTAAACCGACTGATGAGCATCGTTGCCCCATTCGATACATAATTCATCCTTGTTCCATGAGAATGAACCTGGACGGGCTTTTAGGGAGTCCATACTCGGCACATACTGTCTAAAGCTGGAATGGCAGTCACCGCAATCCTCACAATAGCAGCAATCCCGAAGCCACACGTAGTGAAACAAACTAGACTCGCCGTTCTTCCAATCGATATGAAAGCCCGTGGAACGTTCTGATATAGCGAAAATCAGTCCAGTGTCTAACATTGTTACTTCATTACTCAACTTATTAATTATGAACCTGAAGCATATATAATAACCAATTTCGTGTTGCCTTATATAAGAGGGGATCGATTCTAACCACCGAAAAAAGCTGCCCCAAACAACCGATAATCTCTACCACGTTGACCAGTGAAACAATAAGTTACCCGAACCAAGCTAATTCCGTTCAAAAAACTAAGCCTCCGGAACCACTAAGTTTCAAGATTGCTGTGACGATGAAAATCAACTAAAAATAGCAGAAAACCGGTATTGTGCAAACGAAAATTTCGGGGTTTAAGCCATTATGAATAGAAAACTCTCAATACTGATTGTTTCCAAAATAGTCCGTATGGCTTGCGTTCGATTGTGCAACCCTACGTCTGTAACTTTGATTTAGGTTGAGTCATTATCGTCGTTCCACACGATATATCGCTTGTCGGCATTGCTCCATTCATCGTCAATCTCGACGAGGATGGCACTGACAAGC
>WLWI01001517.1_pt1 | contig 20127 bp, 22 predicted proteins | sample 6701501 | NCBI WGS metagenome assembly WLWI01 (sample SAMN12718690, study PRJNA515312) | sponge metagenome | isolation source: marine sponge | host: Mycale hentscheli | place: New Zealand: South Island, Marlborough, Capsize Point | collected 2014-11-01 | reverse complement strand
GTGGAAACAGGGAGTACCGAGCTACTCCTTTGTTACTACTTGTGTCCTCTGTGGCTATTTATAATTGTTTTGACTGGCTTATTACTCGTGAGTATTGATTAAATAGAACAAATAAGTGGGAGTTAATTTCTACTTAGTAATTTTGTCGATTACTGAATCGTCCAGAACCCGTACTCTCATTTCGATACGTTCGCGTGGTAAATCATTCTTATCACGTTTTTGAGAAACAATTTTATCAACTACTTCCATGCCCTTGGTTACCCTGCCAAAAACGGTGTATTTCTTGTCAAGGAAACGTGATTTCTTGGTGACAATAAAAAACTGCGAGCCAGCACTATTCTCATCCCCACCCCGCGCCATTGAAACTGTGCCTCTAATATGTGGCTGGTTGTTAAATTCTGCCTTTATTATGTATCCAGGTCCGCCTTGCCCATAAAGTGAGGTATCACTTTTCAGGGTATTGGGATCACCTCCCTGAATCATAAAACCCGGAATAATACGGTGAAATATAGTACCGTCATAAAAGCCAAGCTTGGTCAGGTGAATAAATCTCAAGACATGGTTTGGCGCAACATATGGCAATAGTTTTATTTCTATCGTGCCAAACTTGGTATCAATAGCAATATTGCCTTCCCGTTCAGCCGCCCCTGAATTCGTTATTGCTAATGAACATAATACAAGTAACGCAGTGCATGCCAGAGCAGTCCTGAAATTGCTTTTTCTTGTCATTTTTTATTTTCTCAGTTAAATCTATGGTAAATATTAGTCAGCTACAGCATAAAGCTCATCATTATAGGAATAGTTATCATACCTATCAATATAGACATTGATACGGCACTAGATGCAAATTCCATGTCCAGCTTCGCCAAAGAAGAATAGGTCAAGGCGTTAAAACCAATAGGTGCCGCTGAGCATAATACAACTACCGCATATGTTTGACCTTGTAAATTAAAGATGGTTGCGAGACTGATTCCAATTAGTAAACCAAAGAACATTCTTATAAAGATAGTCAATGATATCAAACTCAGGTTTTTCATTCTTGGTGTGAAATAGATGCCTAATGCGATGAGAATTAGTGGACTGGTCAATAGCCCGATAGGTTCAAGAAAATAATTTATAGATTCCGGTAAGGTGATCGAATTGAAATTTAATAAAAGCGCCAGAAGCAGTGCCCACATCACCGGTAGTTTTATCATATTTAACAGAATTGCTCGTAGTCTTGCCCTGTTAGGGCCATAACTAAAAGCAACCACATAGGTCAGCGTTAAAGTTGTTAAGCCATTGCCAATATCAAATATGATTGCATCAGCAAATGCCTCATCACCTAATACGGTTAATATGAAAGGGAAAATAAATATATTGTTAATGATCATGCTGCTGACAAGCATCACGCCAAGAGTTTTACGCTCAATTTGCATAAATCTTGTTGTTATTATCATCACCATCATACAACCGAGATTGATTAGGATATTCATCAAAGGCAAATATATTTTATCTGGTCCAATCTCGATAGGAGGTAGCTTCACCAGAATCAGTATGGGTAAAGTCACAAAAAACATTAATTTTAATAAAAATCCGCCGTGCTCATGACTCGCATATTTGAACTGACTCAGAATCACGCCCAAAGCGAAGAAAGCAAAGACGGGTAATAATTTTATGTAGATTTCCAGCATGTTTTTTGTTCTTATTAGCCTGGCAATATAATTTAATAAAACTGTTTCACAGACGCTGATTATGAAAATCGCTCAATTGATAGTTCGCCCTTTTGTTGTTCTTGTAGAACGTTACTATCCTGATCCTTTTGTTTTCGCGATCTTGCTTACTTTCCTGACCTTTCTACTATCATTCGGATTGACAGAAGCCACTGTTCAACAGTCAATCGAAGCCTGGGGCAATGGCCTGTCTTCCCTTTTTGCTTTCACCTCTCAGATTTGTCTGATGCTCATAGCTGCACATGCGCTCTCACATACCGATAGTGTTCAACGCTTATTGGCAAGGTGCGGCAGTTTGCCACAAAACCAGTTCCAGGCGTATGCATTGGTCGCATTTGCGACGGGACTATGTAGTTTACTGGCCTGGTCACTTGGTCTTGTTGCGGGTGCCATCCTCGCAAAAGAGCTTGCGATTCAATCACAACGGAAAAACCTGAGACTACATTACCCTTTACTCGTAGCTGCCGCCTATGCCGGTACAGTGGTTTGGCACATGGGCTACAGTGGTTCCGCCACCCTCTCCGTTGCCACGCCAGACCACCCATTAGAACACATGATGGGTGTACTGCCAGTCACAGAGACTATGCTAAACCCACTAAATATAATGCTGGCACTGCTAAGTATTATTGTAATTGCTATTGTTTGCCCGCTTTTACGACCTCCCGATAATGAATTGCTTGAGGTCGATGCTAACAAGTTTGAAGACAAAGAAGATAGATCCGCTAGCGATGAAACTCCAACTAGCATGCCTACATTTGCAAGCAGGTTGGATAACTTACGTTTTCTAAATATTAGTGTTGCACTCCTGTTCGCTGTCTATCTTGTCATATGGTTCACGACTCATGGTCTCGAACTTAATTTAAATATTGTCATCTGGTCATTTGCATGCCTTGGACTCTTACTTGCCAATTCTCCAACTCATTATCTACGTCTCATCGTAAATGCGAGCGGTCCTGTTGGTCTGATACTTTTACAATACCCTTTCTATGCCGGCATTCTCGGTATCATGCAAGGCACCGGATTAGCCTCAGTGATGTCTAACTTTTTTACTGAAATCGCCACAGCACAAACTCTGCCCTTCTATGCCTTTTTGTCTGGCGGTCTGATTAACATATTCGTTCCATCTGGTGGTGGGCAATGGGTCATCCAAGGTCCGATTTTCCTGGAAGCGGCAAAAACATTGAATGTTGATCCTGCATTGATTGTACTTGGCGTGGCCTACGGGGATCAGTGGACTAATATGATACAACCCTTCTGGACTATCCCGGTTCTTGCTATCGCCGGACTGCACTTACGCCAAATCATGGGTTATACATTTATAATTTTTCTGGTTACCTTTTTTCTTTTTGGAGGCGCACTGCTTTTTCTGTTTTAACTTAAAACTGGGACAAAAAATCACGTCTGCTGCAGGCTTTCTTGTTGAAGGTTGGTTTTATCCAGGCCTTGATCGAAACAGACCTTCTTCACTATACGAAATGCGACAACCCCGGCGATGACATTCCCGCATGCCGCACCTGCAAATAATCCTGTAATCCCCCAGAACAAGGATCCAAGATAAGCCAGAGGCAAATAAAGGGCGAGCAACCTAATTATAGTGATGAGTAAGGCCGTACGTGGTCGCTTTAGTACATTCAAGGAAACCATCACTAATATCACGACCGCATGAGCACTATAACTCAGCGGCATTATGATTAAATAGGTTTTGATCACATTGATTACCTGAGGGTTGTCACTGAAACCGCTGGTAATCAATGGTGAAACAAGCAGTAATAATAGGTAAACGCCAATCTGAAATACGAGAACGAATCGGAGGCACAAAATTAACGCCTGATAGGCACGATCACCTCTTCCGGCACCAATATTCTGACCGATAAACATAGGTAAAGTTGAAGACAGCGCGTATACCACTATGAGGCTCATAGATTCGACGCGAGTACCCACACCAAAACCAGCAACTGACTCTGCACCAAAACCTGCAATGATAGAAGTCATAATTGCCGCAGCAACCGGCGTCATAATATTTGCCCCGATTGCTGGAACTGCAATGCTTAACAAATTTCTCCAGTTATCCATCAACTTATTCAATCTCGGCCGGGCAAAATCAAATAGTTTTTCTCTAAACCCGATCAGGTAAAAAGAAAACATCCATGTGATTGTAGCTGCAAGGACGGTAGCGAATGCAGCACCGGGCATACCCATTTCCGGGAATGGACCAAGGCCAAAAATAAATAATGGATCCAGAATTAAATTAAGCAAAGATAATGTCGTTGATAATATTGCAGATGCCTTGATATTACCGATAGACCTTAAGGTGTTATTACCAATTAGTGTAAGTATGATCATCGGCGTGCCTACCAAAATAATGTGCATGTAGGCCTTAATGTTAGGCATCACATCTTCAGTGGCTCCCATTGATTCGAACAGGGGCTGGATGAATAAATACAGAACAAATGAAATTGTCCCGGTAATGAGAAATGCGAGGAAATGCGAATCGGTGATAAACCGGGCTGCGTCCTCATGTTTGTGCTCCCCAATCAGTCGAGACGTTATTGAACCAAGCCCCATACCAATTCCCAATGCGACACTGATCAATAGCATGTAAATTGGCATGACAAAGCTGGCAGCAGCGAGTTCTTTAGTACCAAGTAAACTTATAAAGAATGTATCAACCAAACCAAGCAACATCATGGAAATGATGGCCAATATCATCGGAATGGTCAGGCGTACTAGTAGTGGAACAATTGGTTCCGAAGTGATTTTCTCAGTGCGTTGAGTAGCTTTATGTTTAATTCTATAATTCCTTACTTCTTTGTGTGATATTTGTATTTCGTCTCAGTTTGCATCCTTTTCTTTCAATACTTGTCTCAACAATTTATATAATTCAATTCTCTGTTTTTCCGTCAAATTATTTACCGTCGTTGCTGTCGCCTGTTCAGACATTGGCATTAATACTTCAATCAGCTCTCTACCAGCTTCGCTCAAACTCAGTTTTACCTTTCGGCGATCGTCTTCATCTTTGTGCCTGACAACTAATTCGCGCTTCACCAGACGGTTAACCACGCCATGGAAATTACCAGGCTCAATATCTACCAAACGACCCAGTTGATTTTGAGACATAGAACGACATTCGTGCAATCGCGCCAGAGTCGCGAATTGCATTGGCGTGATATCGTATTTTCCTATCTGGGCCGTTAAGACTGCACTGGTTCGCTGATAGGCCCGACGCAATAAATGCCCAATGGCATCATCAAGCCTGAAATCATCCATTTAATTGAAATCTACCTAGTCAATATTTTTTTCGTCACGATACATGACACGCTTACGCTTATTAATGATCCAGTCATCCAGTTCTTCTGCCGTCATAAAGTGACTCTCATCAAAACGATTCCAGTTAATAATATCATCAAGTTCACGTTTATGACGTTTATATGGTTCTTTCTGTGCGGTGCCAAAACACATAATATCGATGACAGATAGTTCTTCGGGAATCCCCAGTAAGGGTTTCATTGCATCCTGGGCTTCCTGTTGCCCGATGGCAGTAATCCACCACACATTGTAACCCAGTGCAGCAGCCGCGAGATGGGCAGACATGGTCGAGGCCGCCACACTTTGTAGTAGTATCCTTTCTGCATTTTCATGGTACATATCATTCAATGGTGAGTCGTCATCCTTCAACACAGGAAAAGCACGTACCCAGCGAAAATCAGTCGCAACAACAATGAGACCAGGTGCTGTTGCAATTCCACTGTAATCTGGCGTTGGGAACTTCATTTTCAATTTAGCCCGCCGCCTTTGCTCCGCGACAAAATAATCAGCAATCTGTTGTTTTAATTTCGGCTCCGTTATAACGATATAGTGCCAGGGCTGAGCATTGGCCCCGGACGGCCCATGCCGGGCCGCATCCAGAATTAACTCAAAGTGTTCTCGAGGAATCTCCTGATCCTGTTTAAAGGCACGCGTTGTTACCCGGTTACGTACAACATCCATAAGATGCTGATATCTATCTGTATTCTTACTATCGCCGGGTTCACCTTCAGGTGGTTGATACTGCCAGTTTTTGTCCATTTCCTGCTCCTCTAGAATTTACTTAGATTGTTATTATAATAACAACTATACTTTACACAATGGCTGTCAGGCTAACTCAGATTCAGACATAACTATTACACATCATATATTGTCTCGAAGACCGAGTATCACGCTGAGGAAAAGGAGAATATTCATGTCAAAAAGTAAATTTGTTATAGCGCCTCATATGCGTCTACATGAATGGGTAGCCGAAGAGAAAGGCTACTATAAGCAAGAGGGACTCGAATATGAGTTTCAGGGCCAATTATCCTCACATGACGGCAAATTACACGACCTGGGTGATAAAGTTGGTGCTTATCAGACCTTCGAAAAAGGTCGGACTTGCGATATAAGCACTGCCTGTCATTGGACTGTTAATGCGGCCGCTACGTCCGGTCACGGAAAGTTATTTCGAGACGCCTATTCCGTTGCACCTGCGGCTATTTTTGTGCCGCCGGAATCTGACATAAAGACGCCTGCAGATCTCGCCAAGGTCCCTATCTCAGTAGGCTATCAATCAGGTAGTCACTATTCGACTATTCAGGTATTGGAACAATGGTTGAAGCCTGAAGAGATTAATCTGAGTTTCTCCGACGGACTGCTGTTCAAACGCCTCGAAAACCTGATTGATCGAAAGATCCCCGCCGCAAATCTCTTCAGTGCACCATTATATGTCTGCGAACAACTCGGCTTTCGCAAAATTTGTGATTCCACCTTTATGATGGCAACTATGCTCACCGGCGAGCCCGATCTGGAGGATGTCCGTAAATTTTATCGTGCACTGAAACTTGCTCAACAAGACATAGACCTACGACCTGAACTTTATTCTCATTACTATTTGAAAGAACTTCCCGAACGTTTTCATGATATTGTGGATGTACGTGCCATGGGGCCTGGTGAACGCATTGTTTTTGATACCTACTCTCGCGAAGTTTTTGAAAGCTCGCGAGAATGGATCGCCGAGCACAATATTATCAGTGAAGAAGAGTTGGGTCTTGGTAAGGAACTATACGAATCCTCGACGGTATCCCTCTCAGTTTGAATTGAAATGTAGTACCAGACCTGAGCTCTCGCATAAGGAAAAGGCCTCATACCCGCTCGAGGTACTCTCATAATCCCTTGATACCCAGTAAGTCATCTAGCCAAGCCTGGTTCTGTTTAGATCTCTGAGTTAGATTGCTGTTTACATCAGCTAATTCGTATAGAATAGCGCCCCTTCTAAAGCTCCATATACAATAATCGGCAGATACTTCATGGCTCAATATGTTTTTACAATGAATGGAGTGGGCAAGATCGTCCCACCCAAACGTCAAATACTAAAAGATATTTACCTGTCTTTCTTTCCTGGCGCAAAGATCGGTGTACTTGGCTTGAACGGCGCAGGAAAATCGACCCTCCTGAAAATAATGGCCAGCATTGATACCGATATCATCGGCGAAGCGCGGCCCATGCCCGGCATTAAGGTGGGTTACCTTCCTCAGGAACCAATACTTGATCCTGATAAGGATGTGCGCGGGAATGTAGAGGACGGGCTCCGTGAACCTCTGGATGCTATCGCAGCGCTTGAAGGCGTCTATGCCGCTTATGCCGACGAAGATGCGGACTTCGAAGCCCTTGGGAAAGAACAGGAGAAGTATGAAAGTATTATTCAGACCTGGGATGCCGAAAACCTCGACAGCACCTTAGAACGGGCGGCCGATGCACTGCGTCTACCTGCCTGGGACGCCGAAGTAAGTAAACTTTCCGGTGGTGAGAAACGTCGCGTTGCCTTATGCCGGTTAATGCTCTCACGCCCTGACATGTTGTTGCTGGACGAACCTACTAACCATCTCGATGCGGAATCTGTTTTCTGGCTGGAGAGATTCCTGTCAGATTTCAATGGGACGGTCGTCGCCGTCACCCATGATCGTTATTTCCTTGATAATGTTGCCGGATGGATACTTGAACTTGACCGAGGCGAAGGGATTCCATTTGAGGGCAACTACTCGCAGTGGCTGGAAAATAAGGAACAACGTCTTGAGTCGGAAGAACGCGCCGAGACCGCCCGCCAAAAGGCTATTAAGCAGGAACTGGAATGGAGCAGGACGAACCCAAAGGGAAGACATGCAAAAAGTAAGGCGAGACTTTCCCGTTTTGAAGAAATGAACTCACAGGACTTTCAAAAACGCAGCGAAACGAACGAGATTTATATCCCACCCGGTCAACGACTCGGCGATCTGGTTATTGAATTTAACAACGTCAGTAAAAGTTTTGAAGATAAATCCCTGTTTGAAAACCTCAGTTTCAAGATCCCGAAGGGTGCACTGGTTGGCATTATCGGTGGTAATGGTGCAGGTAAGTCTACTTTATTTAAGTTAATTGCCGGACAGGAGCAGCCCGATGAAGGTGAGATTCGTAAAGGCGAAACGACCGATATTGCCTTTGTCGAACAAAGTCGTGAAGCACTTGAAGATGATAAATCGGTCTGGGAGGCAATCTCCGGTGGACTCGATAACTTAATGATCGGTAATTACGAAGTAAGTTCTCGTGCCTTCGTTGGTCGCTTCAACTTTAAAGGTACTGATCAGCAAAAACGCGTTGGTGATCTATCCGGCGGTGAGAGAGGTCGCCTACATCTTGCCAACACACTGAAACAAGGTGCCAATGTCCTGCTGCTTGATGAACCTTCTAATGATCTTGATGTAGAGACATTACGCGCGCTAGAAGAAGCTATACTGGCATTTCCCGGGTGCGCCATGGTTATCTCGCATGATCGCTGGTTCCTTGATCGCATCGCGACACACATTTTGGCATTCGAAGGTGAGAGTGAAGTCGTGTTTTTTGAAGGCAACTTCAGTGACTACCACAAGGACTTCACAAGACGCAAAGGTAAAGATGCACAACCTAGCCGAATGAAATATAAACGTCTGGCGAAATAATATTTCTATAATAAATTAGTAGAGATCATTTTTGTTCAGGTTTACGTGCAATAAGCTCTACCGGTGCAATATTTCCACAGGAAATATTTTCAAGCATATTGCTGATCTTGGTGGGCGCCGCACTTCCCATTAGGATATGTAGACCCAATGCGGGTTTCTTTGATGAAGAAGCATTCTTCTCTCTCATTTTTTTAAAGAAATCAATCGCAAAGTCTCGTCGATTTCTCTCTGTCTGAATAGAAAAACCCGCATCACTCAGTGCAGTTTTGTAACGCGCCAATGTGGCCACCGCGCTCGTTGACGATGATGTCGCCCATGGCACGGGGAAGCTCAACTCTCCTTCGCCCATTTGCATTACATCATATATACCAAACAGTGCTCCCGGACGTAATACTCTGAAAACTTCTTTAAATAGCGATTCCTTATCCTCAATATTCATACCGACATGCATCATATAAGCGCCATCGAATTGGCTATTTTCAAAACACGTAGTTAAGGCACTTCCCTCTTGAAGACTAATCTGATTTTCAAGCCCGAGCCATTTGCATAGGGTATTTCCGGTCTCTACATATTCGCTACTCAAATCAACGCCGCTAACCCGGCATTTATATCGATCCGCAACAAACCTTGAGGTACCGCCTAGTCCACAGCCAACATCGAAAAAATTTTGTTCTTCCGAAATATTTAATTGATCCAGGAATTCTTCGGAGGCTTTTCTACCACCTATATGAAATTCATCGACAGGCGCAAGATCCTGGACCATCAAATTGCTTTCAGTTTTGCCCATTTGTTCAAGTCCGGACTGTATCGCCAATAGTAATTCACCATGGAGATAATGTTCGGTGATTTTATTCTGATCTGACATGCGTTAATTTTTTATCTCTAAATTTATGTGCGAGCTTACTTCAGGAATATAACTTCTCTAATACTTATACAAACATTTACTGATACGGCTCATCCACTAGTCGTTGTGATATCCACCAGATATTTCCCTTGGGGTCTTTCACCCCACCTTGTCTATCTCCATAAGGCATATCAGCCACCTCCATTTCCAGTGTTGCATTATTAACCAGAGCCTTTGCCATTGCGCTGTCGGCATTTTCTACATAAAGGTAAAAGGCAGTGGGCATCGATGGGTATTGTTCACTCGCTTCGCTAATCATTATCATGGAATTACCAATTTTTAGTTGGGCATTCGCAATTCTATTATCGGCCCCGAGAGATTTCAGTATTTCTTCAGCGTTGAATGCAGCCTTCAAAAAACTTATAAATTCTCCAGCATCGTCAACAAAGAGATAGGGTGTGATTGAATTAAACCCATCTGGGATATACATTTTCAGTTCTCCAGTATCTTGCAAGCGGAAAAAACGGCGTCAAATGACGCCGCTTTCCTATTTTTACTCTGCTAAACACTAGATCCTAATTCGACATACAAATTGTTACAAAGTATTTGTCTAGTAAAGTTTCTATTTCAGTTCGCTCTGGCTAACTTCTGTACTTCATTTTTAGGTTGATTGGACTCCAGGTTTTGAGCAATTAGGCTATTTAAAGTCATCGTTTCTGCACTTACCTTTTTGCTACGGCTAATCTTGTAAAGACCTGGTTTTATCTCCTTTAAAGAAACCATGGGCATTTTTGTATTTGCAGCTTCAGCACAGTACTCAGCCGCCCGGATAAGGTCGTTTTGTGATGTGTAGGCGATACAAAGATTATGTAGAGCAATAACCGGGCTAAATTTAGACTGACTGCGGACCAGGGCCTTAAGCGCGTACTTGATACCCGTTTTTGTGTTGCCATTAAATAAATTCTTGCTGCTGCGATCGAGAAGCGGCGAATCTCCGACCAGAACCCAGGCAGTTTCAACATTATTTTCAGCTGCAAATACAATGCTTTGCGTGCTGATCAAGCCAAATGTTAATAATGCCACTACTAGTGATTTCGTGTTTGTGAATTTCATGACTTTGTCTCTCCAATTAATATGTGTGATTTCGGGGACTAAGTATGATATAAATATTTGAATTGTCTTCAGCAATTTTTATATATTTGATATACATATTTGAATAGCTATGGAATGGAGTGCATTACGTGATGTTGTCGCAGTGGCCGAGACTGGTAGCCTGAGCGCCGCTGCCCGACGGCTTGGCACCAGTCAGCCAACAATTGGTCGACGCATCGAACAGTTGGAGCAGCAGCTAAACACCCTTCTCTTCAATCGCACCTCCAAAGGACTCGTCCTCACGCCTGTCGGGGAACAGATCCTTAGAAATGCAAAGGAAATGGCGGAAAGCGCTCATGCGATAGAAAGAATAGCCAGTGGTGCAGACCAGCGTCTGGAAGGTGTCGTCAGGATGACAATGACAGATCAAATGGGCAATTACTGGTTACCAACCAAACTAACAGAATTTCATCAGCGTTATCCGGGTCTGCGACTTAAAATCGTCGTTGAAAATCGCACCCTGGACCTGTTCAAACGAGAGGCTGATATTGCAGTACGTTTCAGCCGTCCACAACAACTGGATCTGGTCGTAAGAAAATCAATTGACTATCACTATGGTCTCTATGCTTCCAGGGCTTATCTGGATAAACACGGAAGACCTGAATGCTGAAAGATCTGGCCAATTATCATTTCATCAGTTACGACGAAACTATATTTAGCAATGCCGCACTGAAACGGCTGGAAGCCTTGATTGGTGAAGACAACATCATACAACGCTATACCAGTAATTCCGGTATCATCAGTGCGCTTAATCAGGATTTGGGCTTAAGTGTCGTTGGTTGTTATTTTGCCGATAAGGAAGAGGCATTGGAAAGACTTATGCCCAGAACTTTCGATCATGCCTTTAACGCATGGGTCATTACCCATGCAGATCTTTATAAGAGCGCCCGCATCAAAGTTGTATTTGATTTTCTTAATGAAAAATTGGCAGAGGATGCAGATCTATGTGCGGGTAAAGGTCCGAGCTAAAACATCCTGCTTGTGTATGGAATCGTCCAACCATTCATTTTGCTGACAAATCGGTTTTCCATTACTTATTTCTTGAATCCTTTTTTTTATGCCCCCATTATTAACTAAATAATCAACCGGGAGCTAAATAATGGAACCTTCATATACGATTATTGAGCAGAGAAAACTCTCTCAAAACTCTCTATTTATAATGTTGCTTGCCCTGTTATTGTTCACCTCCCAAAGTGCGCTTGCCGACGATATCACGCAATATTTGCAACCTGAAGGTCTTTACCCTTCTGCCCAGTACAGTTTTTCTCATGTCGTGACTTCGACAGGCACAAAAACTATTTATCTCTCTGGACAAACTGCACGAGCGAGTGATGGCAGCCTGGTCGGCGGGAATGATTTAGAAAAGCAAATGGTGCAAGTGTTAAAGAATGTTGAAACTGGATTGATTGAGGCAGGTGCGACGATGCAGGATATCGTACGCATCGAAGTGTATATGGTAGATTGGAACTCCAATAAAATACCTGCCTACAGTGCTGCTATGAAACAGTTCTTTGACCTGGAGCACCTACCCGCCAATACCTTAATCGGAGTCGAATCTCTTTCTTTTCCTGAATTTTTGGTTGAGATCACAGCTACAGCCGTTATCGACGACAAATAGGCATGCTGCTAATGTAATAATTTATTTTGAATTCTGTATTGAACATGATGAGTTACCAGAGACCTTCTATTACCAATCACGGTTTCCGGCCAATAGTTATTCTTAAAAAATCAAGTTCAGCTTGACCTGAGGTACTCGTTAATACCCAGTTTTTCATTCGTTTCTTCAACCATGGCATCGATTTCATCACCCATGGAATCCAGTTGAATACCGGTACCATCCGCTATTCTGACCATTCTCTGGAAATTCGACGCAACGCCCGCTGCATCTATCATCACCGGTGCACCCATCTCATTGACAAGTTCATCTCGTGCCTGCGTCAATGCGTTCGCATCAGTGCCCATAAATGCGTTGGCAAACCGTAGCAGTACCTCGGAATGAGGAATACCTTCGATACGCGTGCAATTTGGATCGGTTAATCCTTCCAGATCAATATCTTCGCCTGTTTTTTCGAGGATGCTCACACGGAGCACCACTGCATGTGAGGCAGTTCAGTAAAAGCAGGCGTTGAACGCTGAAATACGTGCAGCGATAACCTCAATTTGTATGCGACTCAAGGTTCCGTACGGTGATTTTTCAAAATCCATGAACTCATCATTTTCGACGTAATGAACAGAGTTTAGCTCCAGGAGACTGCGAACTTCATCCGGCACTAAGGACAGAGCCCGAATAACATTATCCTCTACAGCCCCTTCCCATAAATCTGCTTCGGCACTGTTTTCTTCAACATGGGCTATCATTGGTACCCATGCTTTATCAGCATCCTCAACAATATTGTCCGGACGGTATTGCGTACCTTCACCTGTAAGCGGTTCGGGAAGTTTATGTAGTGGTAGTCCAATTCCGCGGCAGAATTCATCTATGGAGAGCACATGCACCAAAGTCCCGATTATTTCAACATACTTTTCTACCTTGAGTCCTTGCTGAATTACACCATCGAACCAGGCTCTGGTTAGACGACCAGAATCAGTAATAATCCGATGGACAACCTCGACCATCGTATCGGACAAATCACTGGCGGAATCATGATTACCATCTACCTGATAGGGAGACAATGCCTCTTTTCGTTGTCGGCATAATTGACAAGTGCCGGCATGTCGAACCTCTTTAGAGATGGCCACTCGCTCAGCAGCTGTCAACCAGTTACCGGGATTGGCGAGCCGTTCCCAATAACAATTGTGACTCTCAGCAAAATTTGAACGAACGGGATATTTAGCTTGCTTATAGTCTATTTTCATCATCGGCAATATATCACAATTTCAAATTATTCCTTACAGCGGTTTACATGCAATTCATTTTCAGTGAGCTTAGTGTCATCGATGGTTTTCCCCGAACCGTCATTATCTTCTCTTGCGCGACATTTCACATATCCTATTAAAAATTGCCCTTACTATTTGAAAAGTTGTACCATTAATATGGTTACAGTAAAGTTTCCTACTTGATCAATAATCTGTCTAACTATGCCGTCAAAATAATAATGTATTCGAACTATGCTCAATAATAACGATGCGATTAAGGCACTGGTTGAACCCAAGCGGGTAAGTCGTCAGGTCTATTCTGATGAAAGCATTTTTGCTTTTGAAATAGAGCGAATCTGGAATAAAGCCTGGATTTATGTCGGACACGAAAGCCAGGTCAAAGAACCCGGCGACTACATCACCACCAGCATTGGTCTAACACCTGTCATTATGGTCAGAAATGCTGATACTGATGGCATTAATGTACTCATCAACAGATGCGGACATCGTGGTGCGACCGTTTGCGAGGCAAGGCACGGTTCCGCGAACAATGGCATATTCAAATGTCCTTACCACGGCTGGATGTTTAGATCAGATGGTTCATTACGTTCCTACCCCAGCCCAGGTGGCTATAAAGATGTAGATTTTGATGCAAGCGACCCTGCCTTTGGCATGCCCAATGTGTCGAGAGTAGAAATGCATAGAGGGTTTATATTTGCTTCGTTGGCAGAGGATGGTCCGGGTTTAAAAGCATTTCTGGGAGAAACAATCGATACCATCGACAATATGGTTGATCGTGCACCTGATGGTGAAGTGGAAGTGACTGGAAAGGTTTGTCATCGTTTTCGACATCCCTGTAACTGGAAATTTTTTACTGAAAACTTACACGATGCAATGCATCCTATGATTGCTCACGCTGGGACCACTGATGCCGTGCAGTCTTATATGCAAAGTTTACCCAAGGATGCTGAAAAAACTCCGGAAGGTGAAGTGATTGCGCCATTCGGTGGTGCTTATGATTTCTTCGATGACATGGGCTTCGTTGGATTAAGCAATGGACACGCCTACATGGGTGGTAAAAAAAGTATCTTCAGTCACTATCAAGTCTATCCCGACTACCTGGAGAAAATGCAACAAGCCTATGGAGAGAAACGAACAGAAGAGATACTCTCGTTTAACAGGCACAACAGTTTAATTTATCCCTCTTGTACCGTACGCGATAATATTCAGTCTATTCGCGTTGTGATTCCGGTTTCCGTTAATGAAACCATTATTGAATCATGGACTTTTCGTCTGAAAGGCGCACCGGATAATATGTTGAAGAGAACCCTGCGCTATTCACGCTTAATAAACTCACCTGCATCCATGGTCGGCCCCGACGATTTAAACTGTTATGTTCGGATTCAAAAAAGTGCCGAGTCTGGGGCGATCAACTGGATTGATATGCATCGTCACTATGGCCGCGACACCCAAGAAGGTGAACGTACTTTAGCTGTTGGCACCAGCGATCTCGCTTTGCGTAACCAATATACTGCCTGGCTCGATTATATGACAAATAGCGAGGCAGAATCATGAGTCTGCAAGCAGATGACCCTCTTTATCTTGAAGCACATGCTCTTATTCAAAGGGAAACCCGCTACCTCAATAATACAGATCTCGATAGCTGGATATCACTATTTACCGAAGATGGATTTTACTGGATGCCACTTGAAGAAGAGCACGAGGACCCGGAAGCACATGATTCATTGATGTACGACAATCGGACTCTCATGAATATGAGAAAATATAACCTCGGTAATCCCTTATCGCCATCAATGCAGCTTAAAGTGCGATCCGTTCGCGTTCTGTCTGACATAGAAATAGACAGGGCAGAAGACTCAAATAAAGAGCTACATGCCACGGCTTTCGTTATAGCCGTTCTCTACCAGCAACAGAAAGATTATTATGCTGGGAAAGTCAGTTACCGGCTTCAGAAGTCGAACGAAGGTTTAAAAATACACGTTAAACGGGTAGATATACTGGATGCGGATGCGCCGCTGGACAGTATCATGATGTACATCTAAACAACTTCTATTACTGAGTTTCCTAAAAACTAATCCGGACATTATAAAAAATGAAAAGCGATACAAAGCATGCATTAATCTCAGGACTAATAGGCGGTTTTATGGGCCTACTTGTTTCTTTCCTGGCAAACTACTTTTTTGTCCCCTTCCCTGACAGCGAAGTTCAAAATGCATTAAACAATGGTATCAGCGGTGCCATCAGCGGTTTTATGGGGGGCTTTATGGGATTATTTATGCACTTCAAAAAATCAAAAAAGTGAAGTGAATTAACAGAAGTATGATGGATTCACGTAAGGTTCAATTTCTGTCTCCATTAACTTTTCGTATCTGCACACTTTTGACTTCCCTGATGTTAATGGCTGCTGGCACTGTCACAGTACATTCAAAGGAAGCCTTACCCCAACCCTCATTTGAGGGTGTATGGATGCCTAGTCATGTTTCACTAGATGACCCGCGCTGGCGGATTGTCGATCTGACTTGTGGCGGAATGTGCTCCTTAGAGCAATTTGATTTTCTTCAATCTCTGCTAAACGATCCTGCGAACGACGATACTTCGGTAGAGCAACTTTTTACTCGTTCTTATGAATACTACGTAGACAATAGCCATGCTTTGCTTACAGCTGAGGGACTTCAACAAGTCAAAAACTACAAACTCGAAAAAGGCGCAGCTTCTGACTGTACACCAGATGGAGATGGGATAAGCACGCAACTGTTTGCACCCCTACCCTCAGAAATAAAGGAGTATGATGATCACATCCAGATTCAATATGAATACTGGAATGCGCTTAGAATAATTTATACAGACGGGCGGGATCATCCCGAGGGCGAAAAGCATAGTCGACTTGGACACTCTATTGGCAGCTACGAAGGTAATACGCTAATAGTAGATACAGTCAGGCTTTTGCCTGGAGAACTCTACTTACCTGTTGATGGTGGTTTAACCGCGATAATGTTGAGCAAGCAAGCCAGACTGACAGAACGATATTCATTAAGTGAAGATGGACAGCGACTGGACTTGATATGGTCAATTTCGGACCCGACTTATTTACACAGGGCTGTTCAAGGCCAAAAAAGTGCCCTACTCGCAAGCGACTGGACCCTAAATGAATTTGTTTGTGAATCCTTTACGGGAGAATACTAGCGTGATAGCGAAGACAATATTGCGAAGCTTTCCAGGAACAATAGTTGTTTCAATACTAATCAGCATTATTCCGCTGCAAGCGCATCATAATCCCACCTCTCACTACGATCTGAATAAGACGATTACAGTTACCGGTGTCGTGACAAAGTTTCGACTGATCAACCCACACGCCCGCATATATTTTGATGTCACACCTAATGAAGGTGAAATACAACACTGGCTTGCAGAGGGTAATGCCGCAGCCATTTTGCTAAGGAGAGGATGGAGCAAAACCACATTAAAGGCCGGTGACACTATAAAGGTTTTCGGATATCCAGCAAAAGACGGTGGTCACAAGGTAGACTGGAAGTTAATCACACTAGCCGACGGCACTGAGCTTCGCGGGGGAAACACGACAGGCATTGAAAAAAAGCGCTTACTTCAAGATATTGAGAAACGGAGGCAAGAACGTAAATCACAGCATTAATTCGCGCCTATGATGCGATATTAGCAATACTTCCCAGCTCTCTGGTCACATCACAGCTACCGCAGCTTTTCGCTTAGCATTTTGAAGGCGTAAGAGACATCGTAGGGATCAATGTGCACTTCAATTAACAAGGGACCCGGTCCCTTATGCCTGTCCGCACGCTGCAAAGCTGTTTCAAGATCATCTTCAGTGAACACTTCAGAACCCCTTACCCCGTCAAATACTTCGCACAGCTTATGGTAATTCCAGTGTGCGACATCGTTAAATGCACCATCGTGAATCATTCTTTCCGCGGTGTAACCTTTATTATTCATAAGAATAATAATGGGTGTCACATCGTAACGCAACATACTGGACAATTCCTGTCCACATATCTGAAAAGAACCATCACCAACGAGAACTAGTACCCGACGATCCTTATCTGCAGCAACACAGGTTCCCAGGGAGGCAGCGAAACCATGTCCTATGGCAGCCCAATAACTGGAAGCCATATACTTGCAGCCAGCAGGCAATTGTATTTGTACGCCATTTATCGCAGCGGGGCCATCAGCAACAAGAATATCTTCAGCCTGAATGAAATGAGCGAGTCTTTGAAAAAGACGATCACTTGTTATTTTGGAGTTTGGTTCTGTCTGGTAGGGATCGCTTGCACGGTAATAAAAATTATTCCTCGGAACAGATTCCATGCTTCCTATATTCGCTGGTAATGATTTCAGCAATCCTTCTATAAGATCAACGATAAAAACATCATCGTAAGTACTATTCCCAGTTCTAACTTTTCCATCAAATGCCCAAACACATTTATCTGGATCCAGAACAGCCAGAGCGCCACCCAGATTAAAATCAGAGTCTACGACGCCCAGAAAAAGCAAGGTATCTGCAGATTCAATAAACGCATTCACTTCAGGGTCACTACAGCCACCTTGATATATACCAACGCATTGTTCCATCTGCTCAACATAATAGGGTTTTTCATCTAGCATCGAGACAACGGGTATATTTGTATGGCTTACGAGTTTGATGATTTCCTCCTCCAAACCCGAGCGGCGCACTTCTTGTCCCAGCAGAATCGCTGAACTGCCTTTAGCACTTAACCTGTCCGTCAGCATTTTTATCGCTTTACCCAGGGCTACAGACTCACTCTCTCTTTTAACATTGTCATAATTAATTGAAGTATGTTCTGCGGATACACAGAACTGGGACTGAACATCCATCGGTATTTCCAGATAGACAGGCTTACTTTCCCTAAGGCATATCTCCAAAGCCTCATCGATTGCGTCTGGTGCCGATGATGCATCAGCAATAAATTTTGCGTGCACAGTGATTTCTGAAAATATTCTCATGGACGCATCATATTTTTTGGGCAAGGTATGGTGCGTGGTTGGCTGTGTTAAATAATTATCAGCAGGCGGCCCACCGGAAATTAGTAGAAGTGGAACATTCTCCGCATAAGCACCGGCAATTGCATTGACTGTACAAAATGAACCCGCTCCGTAAGTAACTGCAATCGCTGCCAAACCCTTCTCTCTCGCATAGCCATCAGCGGCATAACCACAATCCAATTCGTTACAGGCAGCAATATGTGCAAGTTTACTTCCCATTAATATTTGATAGAACGGTAAAATAAAATCACCCGGAATACCAAATACATGATCGACTCCGAGTTGCTTAAGACGTTCCAGTAAATAGGCACTTACCGTTTGTTTGTCATCTTGTGTAGCGGATGATTTCATTTTTTTTCAATCTTTAATAAAACGCCATTCAATAGCGTGATTGCTTCTGAACAGTGTGAAACAAATTAATTAACCTTCAAACCATTTAGCTACTTTGATGTCCTGTAGAGGTGCTATACCTCGTTCTTTGACATCAAGTGCGTGCCGACGACCGCATTCAGGGCACAAATACTCAACCAATTCCATTGTTGTATGCAAACGAATCCCTGCTGGTAATTCCTCTGTTGATAAACTATGACTAGCAACATGTTCTTTCCAGTTTTCCTGGGCATTACAAAATATGGCTCCACATTCGCACTCGAAGTGTAATGAAGATTTATCAGATGATTGCGTTAATAATAAGCCTGCACCGAAGCGTGAAAGCGTTGTTCGTTCACCTGTATCAATTACTGATGATTGGTTAGGTGCTGACTCGGCTTTTTCTAAACGTGCTTTGCGCATGGATTCACGTCGTTGAACAGTAGCTTCTACCGTTTCATTCGCCATTACTCCGTATATGTCCTCTGCGCGCATAGACGAGATATAACCAAGCTCTATATCAACAATAACATCCTCAATTTTGCGTTCGAGTGGATCACCATAACCACCCCCGCCCTGCCAGGTATATTGAACAACATCACCCGGCGTTAGTGGTAACTCATCCTGCTTCGCGGCCAGTATTTGTACTTCACCGCCGAGCGCATCAAGATCCATAGGTGCAGCAACATCCTCGAGTATTAAAGGCAAGTCACTTTCGGCATATTTTTGCCCAATATCGGAATCATGAATTATCATGGCATTACTACAAACACCGGGATAGGCACCAAACTGCCCATAGGAAATAGGTACTTCAACACCGTGTGAAGTAAGTGAGCAGCGTAGGCGTTCAACACCATGCGGTGTCCAGGCGGTGCCTGCGGCACGACCGCCACGATGTTCACCGTCTCCTCCTGTATCCGGAAAAAATGAACGATAAAGAAACAACATTGGACTGTGCATCTCGTTGTATTCGATATTCGGAATATGTGGTCGTGGAGAAACAAAACATCCTGCCTGGTCCATCCCATCTGCAAAAGGATTTGCACCACCACCGCCAATTTGTGCATCAATTAATTGATTGCCGAAGGGTTCGCCATGCTGATTGGTATCACCGGTGAACAAGGCGGCCATGGTGCCGTGCGTAACTCCCTGTGAATGC
>WLWI01001515.1_pt1 | contig 20137 bp, 15 predicted proteins | sample 6701501 | NCBI WGS metagenome assembly WLWI01 (sample SAMN12718690, study PRJNA515312) | sponge metagenome | isolation source: marine sponge | host: Mycale hentscheli | place: New Zealand: South Island, Marlborough, Capsize Point | collected 2014-11-01 | reverse complement strand
GAGGATTACGGTACCAGGAGCCTTCATCATAGAAAAAAGCTACCACTATTGTTTTCTCACTTTGACAGTATTTTGTAGCCACACCAAGCATGCATGGAATAGCTGCAATTACAGGGAACATGCATCGGTCGCTTCGCTATTTTGTGTTATTAGAGCGCATCACTAGTAAATTATTCATGAATATACACACATCGTCGTTACTGACACACAAGCGTATTATTGTAATGTATGTATCGGTTTGTTAGCATGTGGACTTGCCAAAGCAGATAGAATACATGATATTTAAACTATCAAAGAGTTTAAGTTCAAGTGACTATATTAATCTGTAACATATATAAATAAAATAATTCCTTCCCTGACAGTTTGCATATCTATTTTTTAAGAAAAAGTCATAGCGACTAGCACTCTATAAAGTTTGATAGCTAATGTTTAAAAAAAAAAGGAAAAAAAAGCATTGTTGATTTATTGAATTTGTTATTATCTATATAATAATACGCTTGTGTGTCAGTAACAACGACGACCGACGGTGTGTGTATTCATGAATAATTCATAAGCTTTAGACTGATTGGTACGGCATCGTCGGCTCACGGTAGATAAAGTGTCGTCACTTTCAGTAGAAATTGCTGGTTAATTCTAAAAAGTGGGTGCAATACAAAAAGGAGACGAATGTATGAAAGAGAAGGTAAAAGGCGATTAATCGTAACTAAAAAGCGGGTGGAATCGGCGAGGTAAGGCGGTGTAGGTTTAAAAGAATTAATTGTAACTAAGAAGTGGATGGAATCGATGAGTAAAGGCGGGGGTTAGTTTTCAAAAGAAAGGCTAAAGTAGAAATAGAAGACAAAAGTTTCTCAAAGTAGGACAGAAATTCAGAAGCAGGAAAGATGGACAAAGTAAAAGGGGGTTCCATGACTCAAGAAGAAGAGCTGAAGATAGGAGAGGTGGGGTAAAAGAAAAGCTCAGATGGTTCAGAAAAATAGAGAGTAGGAGAGGGAAACTCATGTAACCTTAACCAATGGTAACTGAACAAGATCACTTGTGCTACTGCATTCTTAATTTGCATTACATCAAGCGCCACTATGTGGTGGGGTACTTGCTAGTCTACTAATAATGTAATGGGCACTGCAATACATTGCCAATGTATATACTTTGAGTCTAAATTAAAACTTGCTATTAAGATGAGCTTCAATTTTTATCAATTTAGTCTAAAATTTGTGTATTATCTAGTCACACCATATTGTTTATTTCCTTTACAATAGAACCTGGCTTCACCTTATTGCTTTTTGCTTTGATCTTTGCACTCAAAGTTACTGAGATGCATGTTGAGGTATTGGGTGTGTTGGGATAAAACCCTAAAATAATGATACCCAAACCGTCTGTATTGCATTGCTCTTCCGCTCGATGCACCTGCAGTACTGTGTGCGTACTAAATTCATTTTTTTCAGTCTGTATTTTTGGCGTGAGTTCATCAGCGTGTCTGCACCTGTTGTTCATAGTAGTGCTACTGCTTGTAAATTGTTGCAAGGTGTGTCAGTGTTTTGTGGCCAACTCACGGATATTTGCTGTCTAGATCAATCAACCCCGACTGGAAGTTGGGTTACTGGCTTGGGGAAGATAAACTAAACAATTATTCTTTTTGGCATCTATGGCTTCTATGCTGTCGGTGTGTAATATATATTTTTAAAAAGTAATTTGCATTTCTAAGCACTTAAGTGTGGAGTACACAGATTGCTCAAATTTGGTTAGTTAGCTACTGTGATAGTGATGTGGTTTCAAGAGCAGATTATTTGTTGAAGTAGGAAGCTTGCTACATGCTATAAATAGAAGAAAAGCTGGAGGAGCCATTCAACAAACTTTATAATTTATTTTCTTGCACAGTTCATAGGTCAATTACAGGAAGCAATAAAAACATTAGTGGAGTCTGTTGTATTTCTAGGTTAGAGTACATTCGGAAATCCACACAGAGTGTAGGGAAACAATATCTAGAAGTTGTTTAAATATTAATTGCTAACTGCCAGCAAGTGTAAGTGCGAATTAACAAATAAATTATGGAAATATATCACAACTTTCAACAGGAAATTTACTGATCTCATGCAACCTTGCAAGCAGGTACATTGTGTGTATACTGATTTAGACAAAACTCTGAGATCACAGCAATCTTCAGTCAATGCGGTTTGATCTCATTTTTAAAGCAGTATATTTCTTAGTTATGATTTCGTATTTTTCAGATTGGGATACATCAGAGTTATTGTTTCCACTTGTGATACAGTTTCCTCTCATTTTTTTTTTGTACACAAGTTGGTGATAAATATTGCATTCCTCTCTGTAAATATTGATTGTCTGGTAATCATCATGATTTCACAAACTTGTAGCTTAAATATTGTACATTTTTTGTGTCTGCTAGCCATGCGTAACAAAGATTTTTGGGGGGGCATTTTAGGGGAAAGATTTCCCCTTAATAGTATCACGCCATTTAATATGATTTTTACCTTTCACAAAGCTATTTGTCACTATATTTATGTCTTTATAAGTCTAAATATATTCCATCAAGTTCAGAACAGTCAGTTTGTCTGCTACCCCTGTAAGATTAAGTTAATTCATACACTTTTACTAGTAATCCTTTTATGTAAACTATATTTAGAGAAGTATTTGGAATACATACCACATAATTATCATTAGCTAAATAAATAACAGGTTTCTGTCTGGCATTACTGGTGTCTGTTGCCTAGCAATGCATCAAAGACACCCTCTTTAGCGCCAATATACAGTGAGTGCAGTTTGACAGTGGACTATGAGAGCACCTGAAATTATGCGCTATTTCTCTTCAGCGTCTTTAAATGCAAGTACACTTTGACTTGAGTGTTTGCTAAATACTACAGTGGAAAATGCACTTTGATTTAAGTGTGCAGTCAAAAGTCAATTCATTCGACTTTGGTGTTCTGCTAAACCCTACACTAGGGCTTCAAGAACTATGGAAATTTACACAAGGCTATAGCTTGTAGTGAGCTCTCTCTTTTAGCTTGGGTGAATGAAATTAAATAACTCATTATAGCTAAGCTAGTACATTCACCTTTGTGCTGAAGCACACCACTTGTATGTGTGTATAATATTGTTGTTTTTCTTAGTGTCAGTTTATTAAGCACACATAGGCGTGAGGGTTTCAGTAGTCATTGAGAATTCATTCTATTGGTCCTTTTATCATGCAGGCTGTAGCCATCAATTGAGCACACTCTCAGACTGAAGTACTTGTAATGTGCCAGGACTTGATCCAAAAACATAACATTGACTCACTTTTAATTACCTTCAGACACTCCCCTCCCCACCTCCCTATCCATTTCTACTCAATCACAAAATAAACTGCACAGTAAGTACGTCACACATAAAGATTCCATAATGATTAAAAAAAATATTTTTTTTACATTTCATTTGCATTTTAATGTAATTATTCAGTGTTAGTTAGCTGGTGCAGCTATATTAATACTTACACTTTGCCTCTTGTAATTTGTATAGAACGTGCAGTAAGACACAGTGATTTTTTTTTGTTTTTTTTTGTTGTTTTTTTTTTACAAACATTGTGACCCTTTACCAATTATGTAGTCAGTTATACCAAATCGTGTATTGGCAGAAGGTGGTGGTAATTATGCATATTTATGCATCCAGTTTAATGGGACATAATGGAATTATTTTTTCTCGGGACCAAGGACCAAAGTAAAATATCCAGTACTGTCCCAGTGAGACTTTTGGACAGTTGGAGTCGATGCTGTTTTTCAAAGCAAAATTGTGCCACAAGTGCTGGCCTTTGATTAATGTCCTATCATGTGATCATAATTCTTCTGTCCCACGGTCACCGGTACTCTCCATATGTTTCGGGGGTAATTAGTGCCTTCCTCCGTCAACAATGAATGGTTCTGAAATCTAATAGGACTTTTTACCTGCAGAGGAATGGAAAAGGATGCTTTGTATGAACACACACGGTAGTTAGTGCCCTAACTTTTCCATTCCTACAGTAGCAAAGTATTAGTGATTGTAAAATCAAAGAAGTAATGAATCCCATCTTGCTGTTCCTTTCCAAGAAGTAGTGCTTTCAGCTTGGATCCATGTATGCATGTTTGTTACTCTGGTAGAACTCTTTGAGGTGGTGCTGTTGTTGAACAGTTTGAAGTGATGTCACTTTGGGGGAATGTTTACAAGAGTTTGGTTGATTAAGGCAGATAATTTTTAATATTGGGCTGACAGTAAATTATGTATATATATATATGTATGTATATATATTTTAATTAAATCAGTTGAAGTATTTCGTACATTACAAGTTGACAACAAAATTTGAATCATTTTTACCACTGAGGATTTACCTTACGTGGTTCACCAAAGCTGTCTCACTTAACTCCACTCTTCACTTGGTACAATCAATTCCAATTCGATACTGGGATTCTATTTAGAGGGTGTATGTTTCACTAGTCTGAATGCATGAAGGTGACGTAGTTGTGATAGTTCACACATTGGTTTTAAAAAAAGAAGCAGCATTGAGGGCAACGAAATGCATAAGTTCGCTCTTGATTATTTAAATAGGAATAAAATGTCGCATCTGTTAGAGATGAAAGGTGAAACACTTGATACACTCGTTTGTTGATAGAAGGTTGCATTGGAATAATTGCATGTGGTACTTCAAATTCAACTTTCATGCTAAATGATAATTTGTGTTAATTTTTTAATTGTAAAAGTGCTAAAGGCATAAGTACTATCAGTTTTTGGTTAACTCTTTTGAGTAACAATTACGATACTCACGAATTTTTTGTCGTACGGTTGAATATTTTAATTTAATTTAGACTTCCATTCCTATACGACTGGTTAGCTACATCTGTTTAATTCAATCAGCGTCCAAAAATCTATAATGGCTCGGGTAGATTGCTGAATTTTTTACGAGTGGGGATGGCATGGTGGTTCTTGATAGGGGTATGGTTAGACTATTGGTTGAAACTTGTTGTGTTTCTCAAGTTATGGGACCCACCAATGCCAGCCACCAACTTAATCAGGTTGCGGCTGCCAGACAATATTCTCTATAATATTTATGTTGCTTGAAAGTCAATTACAGATCAACAACAACCATAGGAGCATTACTTGGGGCTATTCATTAGGAAGACGCAATTGTATTATTGGTTTCTGTTTGTGGTGTGTACAGTTGTGTTCCCAGTTTGCCAACAGACCTGTTGTGCTTATCTGCTTCTCCCTCGCCGGCAGGATAGCAGCTAAGGTATGAGTGTTGCTTGTTTCTACAGCTAATACATATACTTTTTCCATTAAGTGTGTGTGTGTGTGTGTGAGTGTCCCACAAATAGAGTAATAAGCTAAAGCACATGCTGAGAGTAGCGAACTAATGAAAGTAGAGTTGAGGAAGCAAATAGAATATAATTATAACATTCTCTTGCATACCTTGAAACCTTGAAACCGCCCACAGAATATGAACTGTGATAACGGGCCTAGCGTAACCTAGACTGGCAACGTCTAGCTCTCACAGAAACGTCTATGTCTTGTTAGATCACCCTGCCTTCTGAAATGTCTTCCGCAGGCACACAAAAACACAGACACATACACACACAGCACACATACTCAATGCTGTGTTGCATTTGAGGAATTATCACTGATAACCATCCCGATCTCAAAGGCACCTGAGTGAGGGGGTGGTTATCAGGTGATAATTCTTATAGCTGCTATGGTTTAACTATTTCATACCACACACAGTAAACATAGCAAGCAATCATAACATCTAAAGAAGCAAGGTAAGATGGCAAAAAATGTTTTATAAAGTTCTTTACTCATGCTAAAGTGATCTCACCCTGACAGACGATATTTGTGGCTGAATAAAAGAAGTGTTTTTATAAACTAATCCAAGTGACAGGTCTTACACCTGGACGTGAGAGTTTTATATCCATACCCACAACCACCAGCAGTCAGGAAAGTGGGTCAGACAAATTGCCAACTGTTTTAAAAAGAAAGAGTTGTTTCAATTAGCAGTGAAGTAAATATGAAAGTGTTCATTTTGATGCCTGAAGCGACTAGACTGACTAATCCATGGTTACTATAACCATGAGGCAAAAAAAAAAAAATCATACTGTAACTTTAATGTTACATTTAGAGAACAGCACCACACAGAGCGAATGGCTAAGTAAAAAGACTTCAAATTCAATTGCTATTGAAGCAGTTGCATATTTCTCCCTCCCTGTTGCGTGCACTTGTACTGGGACAGTTATCAGCAATAATTCAGAAATTTCGCAATGGTAGCTATGAGTGTGTTTATTATGTGTGTGTGTGAGTGAGTTGTTTTATTGTGTGTGTGTGTGTGTGTGTGTGTGTGTGTGTATGCATGTGTGTGTGTGTGTGAGAGAGAGATATATATTCTCTTGTTATTGTTTTGCTCATGGACTTGGCATAAAAAATCTCAAGTGGGAAAGTGCATGGTTTGGTGCAACATGAACACTAGGATAGATGTAGAGGTCACTGCTTGGTGACCAGATGAGCTGACCAGGTATGCCAACTTTCTCTTGGTGATTATGATCCTTACAGTAATTCTGAATCAGATAAAACTATTGGTTCTGTGTTTTTCAATACCATATCAGAGATATATTGAACATGTTTATTTTTGAAGCTATCATTATTGTTTTCCCCCGACCAACTTGTTTTTCAGATATCTCAGATGTTGCCTATTGCTCTCATAGTTTCCCTGGGTTTGCCTTCTGGAGGTATAAACCACAAGTGGAAGGTGAGCCAATCTCATGCATAGATCTAGCTGAGACCACCCATAATGTCTTATTGGAACTATTTCATTATTGGTTTTTGAGTTATAGACACAGTGGGTTCTAATCTAGGTAAACCAAATGTCACTTATGAGTACTTATCAGCTATTATTATTATTTTATTTGCTTTACCTCTCTCAGAAGTCACTTCACATACTGTACACTTCAAATAAATAGATCCCTCTCAGCTAATCTTTACTGAACAATCTTTTTTCTTTTCTTTTTTTTTCAGTATCACTCCATTTTATAAAGTTAGCAGGAAAATATTAGGTCTCTGCATTGGACTGATTTCTTCTTTCATCTGTCCTTTTTTTCCCCCTTTAATGAAATGGAGTATGATTGAAACCTGCAGGTAGATTTATGGCAATGGCTATTCCTTGTGTTCAAGGAGTGCAGATTTTCCTATTGTTATGTTTGCTTTATATAAATTTCAAATTTTCATGTGGCATTAGTTGATATGATTATAACACAGAGTTCAGCTTAAATCGTTATATTTATGATGTTACTTTGTTTCGCAAATTTGAATAATAGATAAAAAATAATTATTATACTAATAACAATGAAGCTCCAAAAATTGGAACCCTCAGCACTGGCTATATAGCTTATCAGACCAAAAGAATAATTTATTTGAATATTATACCTAATCAGGTATTATTATTACTCGTGCAATGAAAACAGTGCTTCTTCATGATTATGAAGTGGCAATAGGGGGTGTTGCCTGCTAATATGTGGATCTGACTGCTTCTTCATGATTATGAAGTGGCAATAGGGGGTGTTGCCTGCTAATATGTGGATCTGACTGCTTCTTCATGATTATGAAGTGGCAATAGGGAGTGTTTCCTGCTAATATGTGGATCTGACTGCTTCTTCGTGATTATGAAGTGGCAATAGGGAGTGTTTCCTGCTAATATGTGGATCTGACTGCTTCTTCGTGATTATGAAGTGACAATAGGGAGCGTTGCCTGCTAATATGTGGATCTGACTGCTTCTTCGTGATTATGAAGTGGCAATAGGGGGTGTTGCCTGCTAATATGTGGATCTGACTGCTTCTTCGTGATTATGAAGTGGCAATAGGGGGTGTTGCCTGCTAATATGTGGATCTGACTGCTTCTTTTTTTTTTTTTTTTTTTTTTTTTTTAGAAGTGGCCTGAAAAAAAAAGAAAAAAAGTAGCACAATAAAATAACTTACTGTAAATCGTCATTCTGAGTAAGTTTATTCCTAACACAATGGTTAATCAGAGCATGATAGACAAACAGGGGACAACTACTATTACCCTCTCGTGCATGCGTGCTAAGGGCTATAATAATAATAATAATAATAATAATAACAACAACAACACAATAATATCTATATAAATAATAATAGTAATAGTCGCAGAGGCCACATGTTCTCTTCTATATTAAGCAGTGAATCTCTTTAGATTGCTTAAGTTTGTATATTTTTCATTGGGACCAAATCAGAAGCCAGTTTGTGGTCGTTGAATATAATATATCTTTATAAGTACAATGCCGCCATTTTGTTGTTTACTCTTCTTCTTTTTTTAATTTACTATAAGTGGTTATCAACATTGATCAGAATTGAATTCACATTTCTGAAGTACTTGCGGATGTCTTTGTCTTTCTGTCTTCCTACTATTCAAAGATTAGAAAAGCAATTAAATATTTGGTTTACGATAGCTTTGGGAAGGCTAACTCAAGTTTCCCTTCAAGAACTGTGAACTTTGTTGTGTGTTCTTAAAATTATATAATTCAAAAAGTTTCCCAAAGCAATGGAGCGGTAAATATTTTTAATTAAACTTTTGCGGATATATAATTTTAATTGAGTTAAACGGAAGGGATTCAGGGTTGGGTTTGGATGTGTGGCGGAGGGAATTAGCAGATGTTGTTCTGATGGGAAAAGGTTACTCCCCTTCTTTAAATTGGTCTTCTTTATATTCAGATCGTGACATGCTGTTTGTGTATTTTTTGTGAGTGTTTTTGTTTTGTGGTCGTTTTATGGCGGCCTCTTAGCTGGTGGTTGTGTATTTGGAGTGGCAGATCACTTTGTGTCGGATTCCTTACTCGTGCTCACTTCACAGGATGCCAGCAGGAAAGTCTGTCTAATTAGCGCAGATCTACCTCGTGCCATGCATGTGTTGTTTAGGGCAGTGCTGTACTCTTAAGTGGGTATTAAATATAGCTGCTAATGCTCCAAGTAGTGAGGAATGCTTGGTAATTGTGGCCTGCCTGTTGCAATTAATTGTTTTAGTTCTAATTTGAATGTCAAAAAAATCTGTAGTGACAAATTATTTCATGTTTGGTCGTATATATATATCAAAAGCATTGGCCTGGTCAATGTTTCACACTAGGTGGTGCACAACTATGGGTGGGATTGATTAGCCTTGGTTGATATTGATATAGGTATCAGTTCATATGCCTGACATGGTTTTCCATTGGTATAGGCAAAGGGGGGGGGGGGGGGGGATATAATGGCTTCTCTGGTCCTAGGGGTTGTTTTGTGCTCTGCCGTACTAGCTACTTGCTTGTGCACACATGTGAGACTGACTTGTGCCTACGTGGCTAGCCCCTACATGTGCTAGTTCTATACTCACATGTGCATTTTCCCTGCCATTTATTCAGTCCATTGATTGGCTTTTATTATCCCTGCCTGTTAAATGATGATGATGATGATGGTGATGATGATAATGATAATGATGATGATAATTAAGATTAAGATGATGAAAGAATGATTAATATAACTGAGGGTTAATAACAACAGCAACTTTTAATAATTATATAGTTGTGGTTATGTTGCTATTATTGTTGTGACTGACATTTCGCATTCAAGTGGGTTGAAGGAAAAAACTGAAGGCAAAGTTTTTTAAAACAACTTGGTTGAGCTGGGACCCTTAGCTTCAGCCACCACTGCTCTAGATTCTGAGCTACATCAACCCAAGCTTCCCACATTTTGACATTTTGCTGTATTGCTTGCTGCAGTCCAGATTACTAATTACGTGCTTTTTTGGTGTCGACTGGAAGCACCTCCCCTTCCCAATTAGTGGATTAACTAGACAATGGTTCCCATTGAAGTCAGTGAGGTGAGCTAAGGTGCTAGGCTAAAACAAAAGCTATAGCTATAGAATATTGTGAGTTAGCTAATGTGGTTTATATAAATAGCTACTACATATCTCACCTGCTCTACAGTAGAAGCTTTGTTGTATCAACTTTCATCTTTACATATTTGTGGACTCACATGACGTGGCATGAGGGGTTGGCGGTGATGTGAGCTGCTGACAAATGACCTATTACATAATCACAGTCTGGAATGCCGTTGTTGTGTTTGTTTTGCCGGCATTGTTTCAATGGGCATTAAAAAAGGGAGCAGTTTATATAGTTCACCTCATTCTCATAACAAAGCCAAGTGACAAATCATAAAGTGAGCAGTGATCTTGTCTGAGTTTTGCACAACTCCTGCCTCAGAGAATATCCTCCTTTCCCCCTTTTCTGTGTTTTACATTTCTGCACATCCATCTGTTCAATGAGCCAGCCAGTATCTGAGCTGCCCCTTTTGCTGGTGCTCAATCATGGAGATCATTGGCATACTCTTCTAATTAGATACAGATGATGGAATGGTCCTTCTGAGTGGGTTTAGTCTTGTGGTCAGTTCAGACTGTCTGAGTAGTTGTCTCAGTTTGTGTGAATCTGTCATGTAACTTGTTATGAAATTAGATTTCAATTAAGAGGGTAATCATAAGTTTACTGACGTAGCAGGTCGAGTTCCAATCTAAATTTAGTACTTGCAGCTGTAGACTGGTTTCATTTTCTGAAAGTTTTTTTTTTGATGTTTTTTTTTCCACTCTGCAAGTATCACTTTTTTTTTTTTACTACTGTTCCAAAATTGTGCACTTGTCCAGTATACATGTGTGTTCAACTCAATGATCTAGATGTTTATGATGGCAGAACGAACTTGGAAAGATTGCTGAGGTTTCACTATAATAATAGTTTCATTGCTATGTGCCGGTGAAGAAGGTTCAGTCAGTGCAATTAAAAGGTAATAGATAAAATTAGCTTCTATTTTTTTATTTTATAAAGGCCAATCTCATAGAATGATTGCAGAAGGTAGAGGAGGGAATGGCATTAATGATGAGGGGATTTGTAATTACCTCGTGTGGTTTACTGTGGAGGAATTGTGTGTGGAGCACGGATGCTTGGGCCGAATGCATTGTGGATTGCCACTAAAGTTCAAGTGTGACTGTTCTGCACAAGTCTCTTGAAAGAATACTTAGAGTTCTTTGTAAAGACAAGCACACAAAAAAGAAAAAAGTAAAAAGAAGCTGACATGTAATATTGAACTATATTATACCAAAATCACATGATATAATAAGTACATGTTCTGTGGTGCAACACATGTTATTCACAATACAAGGCCACACATGGATGGCACACAATGCAACAGAGAAGTCTTTTAATATAGATTTTTTGCAAGTGATGTGCAAACAATGGAAGTATACATTTTTGTTTCCACTTCTTATCATTTACTTCTGATTTGTAATGAGATGATATTCTTCAGTAATGTTGTTGATGTAGTGAATGCCATTGGACTTTGCTTCATTCATTTGGATGACTTCAATTGATACACGAGTGTTAAATGCCAGTTGGGCGGAGTAATGGGCAGGGCTACACTACACAATTTCGATCAAATGTGCCAGCATTTTTAAACAATTGTGCTCAATACAGTTTCACTGAAAGTAGTGAATACGTTTAGCTCACTTCTAGTGATTATGAACCACCCTACAGGTTGTACACCCAGCAGGTTATGTAATATAGCTGGCCAGATATTATTAATTTTGTATTACTGTGTTTTCTCAAATTATGGGTATACTGAAGACTTTTAAGTACAGTAGAAATTAAGCTAAGTTGAAACCCACAACTAAAGGCAACAGTCTTTCAAATGTATAATAGTTTTTGTTATCAGCAATAAAATAAACATATAGATTATCTTATGTGCAAAGCTCTAATAAACCAGAATAGCACAAGTATATAACTGGCTATAAATAGAATTTTATTGCTATGGAGTCGTGTGTTATTCATTTTGACAGGCTCACTGCACTGCACTAATGTACTGATAAGCACACTGTGTAGCCAAATTCCACAAGCAAGCTCGAGATCTATTATTATTACACTTGGCTAAACTGTACCAGTTCTAATTCACCCAAATCTAGCATTGTAAGAATAATGTTTCTTGAATTTTAGTTTCATAATTGCAATATAAATATATATAATATATATATATATATATAAAGTATATGATACGATGCAGGTTTAAGTCTATGTTATTACTTTAATAATTTATATAAAATATATTGTTTGAGTATGACTTGTATTGACGTCACATGCCACAGAAATGTTTGGCAAGATGCAAGTCTGCCATGCACGGCATCATCACTAAATTTGTAATGTGAGCTCACACCTTTCTTCAGGTAGATAATAAGTTGCCATAACAACCCTAGTATTTTTGGCTGGTTATTTGCACTCATATTTTAAAGAGGCCCTCTGATAAATTCTTCATTATTGGTGTGGTTTACTGGAGACTTCCTGGAAATTGTTAAATCTGATTAAATTGCTAGGGAGCGATATTCTGGAGCATGATTACCTAAGTGGAATGGAATGGGAATAGAATGTTTATTCTATCCCATTTTCCCCTCCAACCATCCTCTTGTTTCATGGCTTTAGATAGGATGCACTGTGCTGATTCCCACGCAAAGATAAGGACAAGTCTGTATGTAGTTCCTGGGATTGTATGGCTAATAGTAGCAACATATGATCCTTCAAAAATTTTTTTTAATTTTGCTGACTGCTCCTTGTATTATGTGTTTAATGTTTCCCTGATGAGTCTGTTTTGATATCTTCAGATTTATGACTCCTGTTGTATTTATGGTTGTCAGAGTTTATTAGGAAGTTGTGTTGTGTGGGTGGAAGACTTCAATATAATCAAAGGAGTTGGTTTAATTATGGTGCTGATAGGGGAAGACTTTATCAAACATAGTCTAGACGTATTCACTTTAGAAAACTTTGAATCGTGTATTTTGTTTTTTGGATCGTGTGAAATTTACTTGTAGAGTATAATCAATCCGGCTTGATTTCCTCTGTGGTAATTACCCCTGATTAGAAACCTTGGCAACATCCTCAAGATAGCCAAAACAAACAGAATCAGAAAACAAATGATGCTCCTAAATTAGTGGCTAGTCCATGGAGATGGATAGTTGGCTACTTGTGGGGAAGACCTTTTAATCAGATATATTATGAAACACAGTGCTTCAATTGCAATTTGGCAGTCTGGTGGCATATTCACTAAGTTTGCAAACAAGACTAGCATGCACAAGGACTTGGGCACCAGGTTGATTTATGTTTCTAGCCTGTATAGTAGTGGTTCTGTCTGTGTGCTGTTGTTGTTTTTGTAGTTACTAAGCTCACAAGCTAACACTGAACCTTTCTCATTGTTAATGCAGTACTTCAAAAATGTAGAAATATTTACTCGGAACACTTGCTTTTCCCAGAGTCCCCCCCCCCCCCCCATTTCTTCCTGAAAATTACTATGACCTTTAAAGAGACATTTAGCTCCAAATTTTCATAAATGATAAATCCCCCCTGAAATTTCATTCCTGCCACTATATATATATCCTAGGCATCTATGTATCAGGCATGCTATTGGTTGATAATGATACAACGATAATTGGGTAATTGTCTTCCGCTGAATTAGTCCGGAAAAATAAAATTTGTTTCAACAGATGAAGAAATGGCAAGGTAACCTAAAGTTTAAGTTTGTCAGTGCATCTGACTAGCATGTTACAGTGGCACATGGTGGTTGCTAAAATGCTTAATTAAGTATTTTAAGTGAAAATGTGGTTAATGGAAGATGGTGCCACACCTAGCCAGGATGTAACATTGTTCAAATTAAAGGATATAATTGTTATGTACATTTGCTGGATCTTATTTGTTTATTTTTGTTCTGTGATTTTTATGTTTGTTGTTACATTCTATCATATATACATTTGGCCACTGAGTATAACCCATGCTGAGGTTCATGTCACGATTACATTTAGATTTAACAACACGTATATGGCAGTAATCCTTCCTGTCATATTACCGCATGTTCTTTCATTGTGCTACAAATAAATTTTCTTTTGGGTGTGAAGGCATTTTAGTAATGTAAATGTCACTTAGAGTTAGTTTGTGATATCATCTGTTTGTTTTATATATGTATGTATGTATAAATACACGACAGGTGTCCTCAGACCCTTTCAAGGATTGCTGCACTCCGACTCTGTTTGCGGTCGGCAGTGAATCTACCGTTTGCTCTTACAGCTACCTAGAGGTAAGATGACATAAAATATATTATTTCAATTAATTGGCGAGCGAGCGGAGCGAGCGAGACACTCTCAGGGGTAACACAATTGAAAATCGGGGATATTTGTTTATTTATATATTTGGACGTACGTATGTCATTTTGTACTTTGACCCTCACGTATTTTTGTGTTCGCTCCGTGTTCGACCCCGTCCCAAGCTTCACTAAACAGAATCCTCCGGTTTAGCGATCATTACCCGTATCACCTTAGAAATTGAATTGTTTACCGCTTTGAATTGTTTTGGGGTGCAGTTAAAACTCAAAAACTTATGGGAGCTCCATTTCTATTCAAGTTAGTGGCGGTGGCAAGTTAATATGCTATTTGTCACAGTTTTAAGCCCTACGCAACAGTATTTACTTGAAAATTCATTGTCCACTAGAGAACCACGAAGGTAAGTCTTGGGTAAGTATTTTCAGTTGTGTGAAAGTATTGTGCGTGACAACTACTATTAAGAATATCACAAAGAAAAATTTAAATAACGTGACTTGATTTTGTTGCTTCTTTTTCAATCCAAACAGTTGAGGGGAGCGGTTACTATGGCATCGAATTCTCTTTACCGCATATGTGTAATTTAACAACTCGACTTTATTTTAGTAGTTTGATTGTTAGTTGTTAAAATCAATAGTTTAACAATAGTGTAGTTTAAGGCTCGCTCGCCATTTGTGCTCAAGCACACCACTAGTAACTGAAGTTAAAATAGTCCAAGATATAAGTGGGGTGTTAAAAAGAAAAAAAAAGGCTGCGAGTCCCTTGCAATATTGCCATATAAGGTAATTCTGTATTGGGGTGATATGCTGAATCACACGTAATTATATGAAGTGGGTATGCAGAGAATGTATCAATCACTTTTCATGAGTGTGGAGGCATAGCCTGGCTACAAGGAATGTAGGTGTTCATAGTGCTATAAGGATGTGCATTAATATTCATTATTAGTAGGGGCATTTTATGAGTTCCATCTTGAGACGAAGCGAATAATTTGGAAGGATCAGGCTAGAAAATATTGCAATATTTTAGAGAAAGGATTTTTGTATTAATTTGTGGTAAGTAATATTATTGTAAACACATCCAAGGAACTAACTGATAAATTCATACCACATTTATAGACAATTCCCACTTAATAAACACTTAGGAAGGAATTGTCAGTATGTAGTATACCACATGATCTCGACAACTCAGGTGTGTACGTAACTTGCAGCTATCTTGATAATTGTACAGTGAATACATGGAGTATGTAGCACTGTTTCTCTTTTTAAATAAGGGAATTTAAGTGGAGACTGAAGTGTTGTGGCTACTATGAGTTAGGCAACCAATTTTTTTAAAAATCATAATAGTTAATGAATGATTTCAATAGCCTTTCTATGGGCTTTCAGGTAGCACTTTTTATCCAGACCACAGGTGTAACAGTGGATGTAACTGCGGCATGTAATTTATTTATACATATACATATATATTCAGAATGTTTATAGTATAGCTAAATAGTAAAGGATATTTATGTACATTTCCTAAGAAAAAAATTCTCCTACATTTTTAAAGATCCCATTAAGGTTTTCCCGCTCATTAGTGAACAGTTTTCTTCTTGTGCATGACAAGCACTCTTGACTGCAGTGATATATAATATTGCATGACTGATCTTTCCTTCCTAATTTTTATCTTAAGAAGTTGGTTTTGTGTCAACGTCAGACCAGCAAATAGGTAACTCTAATTCAAGTATCCTTTAGAATATGTTGGCACTAATGTTGTACAATCAGTAATTACTGTTACACCTGGTTCACTTTCAGCATTGGAAGTCTGTACACGTTTTCCTTCTGTAGCTTTGGATTTCTTGGACATGCTCACTTAACAAGAACAATTCAACATAAGCCGTTCCAATTATAGCTTTACCAGTCAGAGTGGGTGCCAGTGATTCTGTCTTAAAATTGGATTATCAGCTAATGATATGACCACAGTGCACTAGCTATTTGTAGTGACTCAGTTGTACTGTGGGGGTGTGTAGTTCCGGTCAATATATGAAATTTTTGACCATTACCCACCACAAATTGCAACAGAATATTTTTTTTTATAATTAAATTTTAAACAATCTCCAGAACTGGGTATAAAAAATGCACCTAAAAGTACCTTGGGGAAACATGTCTATTTGACAATAGTCATCAACAACAAAAGCAGGTGTTAATAAATTAACGAGTATTTGTAGTTTAAAGAAATTTCAGTACAAAAAGTATCCAAGACAACACTTTAAACTAGAATCTGTGTTTATAATACTTAACACCATTGGCTATATAATTATTTCCTAACCAATGTTAATTTTAAATAATTTTTGAACATAGAATAGTAATATATTTTGGAGTCAATAATATTGTTTAGTTTTATTTGAACTGATAGGTGACCATAAATTTCTGTGAGAATTAGCATCAGACGCATCATTTTTCTGTATGATCACTAGAAGGGTTCTCTTGGGAAGCAGGTGATATATTGGAACATACTCCGCGGCATTCTCCACACGCAGGAGGACAATCAAGATCTGCACGTCGACAAGAGCACCTCTTGGTTGAGCAACCAGTCTTACACGAGCACCTTATAACTTCCAGCAAAGCTTTAGGAGCTATTTCTTTGTCAGTCATTATTGGAATGAGGTTTCCACCAGACAACTTCCAGCCCCAGTTTGTAGGTGGTAAGTTATTTCCTCTCCATGTCTGTACTTGGTGATAGACTCTACTTGGCTTCAGGTCTGAAGTACACTTTGTGGGAAGAGTCAATGGGTGTGTAGTAACAAAGGAGGATTAGCAGGTCAGTGTCATCAATGACTACTGTGTTGGAAGTTGATGCAGCTTGAATTGCTGTTTGAACTATAAGCACATCAGCATCACCTCTGGCATGAATTGTTTGACAACCATTTTGCTCCAGAACATTGCTTAGCTGAATAATAAAGGATTGCTTGTTTTTCTTGTTGGAAAGAAATGCTTCTTTCTTCACATTCATGACTGATGATCCAATGAAGTGTACCTCTGTCATTTGCTCTCTAACTCTCTTTAAGTGAGTACTGTCCTTCGTGGAAGGCCTATCATTATATCCATCAAACACAGTAACAGGGTTTCGATACCGACGCTTCACATAGTTCATGTAGTTCTGATAGATGGTGTCGTAAGTGCTCCCCTTTTGCCAAGGAATTCGATGGATCAATGAGCCACCATCTATAACATACACACAATCATCTTCTGATGGACCTGGGGCATTTGGAGATACAAGTTCCCACATGGCATCTGCCCAGGCTTATTAGCAGTTTTCATCACATCTTTTCTGTCAAATAAGGCAGGAGGGTAGCTTGATAACTCATATTGAAATATTTCAGGTAGCTGCTCACTTGTCATGCCAACTGTAATAAGTCTCTGGAAGAGTACTTGAGGATCGATAAGGATGATTTCTTGATTGACTTTGATGGCATTATTTGAAGCCATTGTTATTATCTGATCCTTTTTCTTGAACGAATGTTCTATCACACATTTTCTCACCATTGAATTTATTGTTGTGGTACCAATTCTCTTGGCATTCTCAGCATTGATTTTGTTTTCTGCAGTGACTCCTGTGATGATGTTGCGTAATGTAGGATCATCATTGAAAGAATTTCTATCCCTTAGAAAAGACAGTAGTATCATAATATCCTTTAAATACCTCTCTATTCTTGCTGATGTTGCTTCTTTGTGCTGGTCACTTGTGCTATATGACACTGATGAGAATTTTTGCATGGTGTTATTGATTTCCAGGCAGGAAGGACGTGACGTCAGCCAAACTAGACGCTGGGCCTCTGACATGCCCTTTCCTCTTGTCAATCCACCAGTAGTTTTTACAGACTTCATTAGAATTTGTTCAATAGCAAGATTAAGAGAAATCCCAGACCAAAACCTATTACTTCGTCGAACCACATGGTATCCTTGTAGAAAGTGGTTGTATACTTCTGGTAGTGTTGCACCGATGGACTTATTTACTGATTTACTGATATTCCCCTCTAAATACTGCCGATACAGATGCAGATACCGATATTTCCTTTATAATTGCATCACTATTTTTAAATTTAATAAGTTTACAATATTGATATGAATATTTTAGAAAACACTGGTAATGTCACTTTCTCTTGCAGATAACATATTGGTTCATCGGTGCAACACTAACTTCTGGATGTAGTTCCTGGAGCTTTGTCATATCCTGAAAATACAAATACACTGATTTTGTATACAAATTGTGACCACTCCCTGCCAAATAGGGTAGCATGTTATGCAAGGCTTGCAGATGTAGTTTCCAATTGCCCATTCTTTATGCTTTTAGGAACTTTCTTACGATATCCATCATGACCATATACTGGAACCACAACTTTGAATTCCGGGAAGTCTGCAGTGAATTCTTTAGAGCTGACAATATGTCACAGAAACTCTGAATTATTGGTGATGTTTGTACATCAGTAACTTCAACATTGCCTGCAATAAGATCATTATAAATCTTAGCAAGTTGCTCCAGCAGTGGTCTGTGTACATCCGCTTCTGTCTCACAGAAACTAGGCTGTACAAGGATGTTGCTGTCTTGTGATTCACTCTTGAAGTAAGCTACATGCTCTGTGGAATCACTTCCATGATTTGTGACAGAAAGATCTATGTGAAAAGCTTTTGACATTAGCATAGCATTTAATGCAGCATCCACTAAGAAGTGACCTCGAATAGCTCTATCAACAGCCTTTCCTGACAACATATGGGTGACTGCATTACCAGCATACAGTTGCTCTAAAACATCCTGCAGTCCAGTTCCTGACATTATATGGCTAATGCAGCCCAGAAAGCTCGTTAAAGTATGGAAGCCTCCAAGACGTAATACAATAGAGCGAAGGTCACTGTCCACTGGTACACTTTCCCTCAGGTATTGTAGACATATATTATATTTATATATTAGCTGATCAAAGGTCACAATGGGAGTCACATTATGTCTCTTTGCATGAGAAGAAACATAGGATAAGGTTGGATAAACACAACTAAAATCACTCGGATTAATATCAATCATTGGAAGATATGTCACTGAACACTGACCTTGATGTTCACCCTTCTGTACCATTTGCATTAGACCAGACCAACCTGGCCTCTTTGGATGCAGTAATAGGGAGGCTTTCCAAAGTGCATCAAAAGCTGAAGTTGAATCTTCAGCACTCAGCTCAGCAAGTGGGTGGTATGACAGTGATCTCATTGCAGCAGTATCTGAGTTAAAGTATTTGACTGAAACATGTCCAATGGAGCATATGTCTTCTGTTGGTACCGTGATTCGAGGAATGTTGCATTTGCTCTTGGTTCCTGTGTAACAGTAGCAATGATTCCCATGCCATGGAATGTATTTTTACCATCAATTGTAATTATGTTGTGGTCAACATTATCAGCAGCATATTGAACAAAATGGCTCGGCGTAAGACTAGGAATATCAGTACCTTAACACACTGAAGCACTGCGTTCAAAGTGCTGAATCTCCGAGTAGGAACTGCAAAAACCATGGCTGTTCAGGGAGTCAATAAAAAATCTTGACGAAAAATGATGATGAAGCTGCACACCCAGCCCCAGCTGTAAAGGGCATAAAACTACTCTTGGCCGTGTTGCCTGAATGATGGCCTGACCCAGTGAAGCGATTTTCTTGCTAGCATTTTTTGTAGGAAAGAGGACCTGGAGAAACATATGAAGTGACTCTGGAATAAAGTTCAGAGTCTTTTCAATACTCATTTCTTCTGAAGTTGGATAATAGGCTTTACACTGGATAATAGACTTTATGTCACTCTTAATGAGTTTGGCTGCAGCCTCTATCAATCTTTTTTTTCCCCCTAATGCTATCATCTCTTTTGGATTGCTCATGAAAATCACAAAGAATTTTAGATGCTGTAGCAGTGAAGGTGACAACATTAGATTTCCCATTAATTTCTGCTATAATTATACTGTCACCATAATG
>WLWI01001514.1_pt1 | contig 20144 bp, 10 predicted proteins | sample 6701501 | NCBI WGS metagenome assembly WLWI01 (sample SAMN12718690, study PRJNA515312) | sponge metagenome | isolation source: marine sponge | host: Mycale hentscheli | place: New Zealand: South Island, Marlborough, Capsize Point | collected 2014-11-01 | reverse complement strand
CTTTTCTTCTAACTGATGTAACTCTGTTGTATTTAGACGATTTCCACTGAAGGCATAAACAGTTCTACAATAATAGCAAAATAGAATTATTTGATGAACCTTCATGATTTTAACTATGTCTTTCAATCACTGAAATCTTGATTTTATTAGACTTCTATTATACTGAAAATGAATGGCATACAAAGTCATATATCATGCTGGTGGCTATCATAATAGGAAATAGACACAGCCAAGAAGGAAGCATGCAATTGTTATTGCATGTGAATTACATAATGTTAGTTACTATAAACATTATTCTAATTGCTTTTCATTTTTCGGAATATCTCCAGTGCTACGACATTGAGCACAGTTATAATAATTAATGCGTTGATGGCTCCAAGAGAACCACTTAAGGTGGGAGTAGAGTTTATGGTTCTACTTTAAACAATTCATGAATTAAATACTATTAAGTGACATTATAAAGTGCTATATTCTATAATTTTATTACATTTGTTGTGACACCACTGAAAATGAAAATTTTAATCTTCAGCTGCTCATTGCCGAACTATTGAGTGTGCATTTATTTGGTTTTCTTGGATATAGAGAGAAACGATACATATGAAAACTACAAATTTAAAATTCTTATAGGCCACACAAGATCACACATCCTAGTTTAAAGGTCAAAATATATGTTTACACTTGCATATGTGCAATGCTTACATTGATACCTGATTATGTGAAAGTATAGTCTCTAAATAAACAACTATGAACGCTCAATTATTTCCTTTATGATATTGCATAGTTTGTTTTTATGAAATCAGAGTGTTGTATGCTGCGTTTACGATCAGATTACATTAGGTGCACAACATCAATTTCCAGCTCAGATACTCCATCATAATGTATTCCAGATACTCCATCATATGTATTCCACAATGTGTCAATGGTAGCTATACACTGCTGAAGAATGATGTTTTACTAAAGTGATAATAAATCAAGTCTGGAACACTTTATAGTAAACTATCAGTAAACTTCTGGTTTACCATGCTTGTGTTCTGGGTACACCATATACAGTTCGTTTACACAGTGTAAATTGTCAGTAAACCATCAGTATAATATATACCAGTAAATTGACAATCATCAAGTGTCAAGTGAGGTATCCTTGTTGAACTTAATTGGTGACAGCTTAGTAGTAGCTGCCACCAGAGTTACAACCTATTAGTCTTAGGCCAGGGAATTTACTTAACCCAAGAAACACTTCAACAAATTAAAGTAAGGCTTAAACTGAAAACTGGACATGCGCTCAGCCACAGTATATCAAACTTAGCACATGCCCAGTGTCTAAAAGATGCATGACATAGAACACACATTCTTGATGCCTCACTCTTCTGTAATTACACAAAACACATTCCTGTCTAACGACACAACAATAATAACACTGTTCTGTTCTTGTGGGAGTGCCCTCTCACATCAAGCAGTGCATATTTCAATTCAATGACATGCATATCTGGTGACCACATTGGCTATTAGTAATGTGAAACTGTTTCAACTATCATCTACATCATAAACATTTAATTATAGAAGGGCTTGTTTGAGAGAATTGTTTTGTTCCTCCCGTATGGAGAGCTAAGTGAAACTGATACTAAAAAGAACAGGGCTGTTATTTAACTATGTTATGCTATCGTTCTAAACTAAACATTTTGTTTATGCAATTCCATGAACTTGGACTGAAACTGTGCAATAACAGGATATTTTGAGAAATTACTGTCAACTTTCTAACCAATCAAGTAGCTTGCAATGGCTCTTGGTGGTAAGATGTCATAATGGCCTCTGTATGGTAACTATGGGGCCACAATTTGAATGTATATTGAGTATTTAAGGGCCTAACAGGGCTAGAGCAAAGGTATGGTAACTATGGGGCCACAATTTGAATGTATATTGAGTATTTAAGGGCCTAACAGGGCTAGAGCAAAGGTATGGTAACTATGGGGGCACAATTTGAATGTATAGGGCCTAACAGGGCTAGAGCAAAGGTATGGTAACTATTGGGCCACAATTTGAATGTATATTGAGTATTTAAGGGCCTAACAGGGCTAGAGCAAAGGCTAGGGCTAGGGCTTTCATTTGTATACCCTATTGAGTGATATTTAGCTTGGATTTTGAGGGAATAAGAACTTCTTTAGCTAAGTCTTGATTGGCAGATCCTTTATATTCTGGTACTGATGATGATTATTAATTTAGATCAAATCTTTCTAACCTTCTAAACATGTTAGTTTCCATAATCCTGTGCTACTCTCAGCTTATTCATATGATATTCAATTCAAGTGAACAGATGCTCATAGTAATGCAGATGGTCTCTCCCGACTTCCTCTACCTGAGGTCACATCAGAGGGACAAAGTAGTGTGGAGGCTACAACTGGCTCAGATAGAGAAATTACCTGCTACATCAGTTCAAATTCAACAAGCCATTCAGAAAGATGTTGTATTGAGTAAAGTATTGGAGTGTACACAGCATGGATGGCCTAAGCAAGTAGAGGCAGCTCTAGTTCCATACTGGAATAGATCACAACAGTTATCGGTAAAGGATGGATGTCTTCTTCTGGAACAAGAGTGATAGTACCAGCACAGTTGAAGGATCAAAAACTGAGTGAATTGCATGACACACACCCTGGAATTACCAGGATGAAAGCAATAGCCTGTAGTCATATATGGTGGCCACAGATCGACAGAGATATTGAGAATATAGTGAACAGTTGTCCATCTTGTCTACGTGTAAAACAATCTCCATCTAGTGCTCCATTGCACCCATGGACCTGACCTTCTAACCCATGGCAGAGAATTCATGTCGATTTCCTTGGACCATTCCTGAACAAGATGCTTTTTGTAATTGTGGACACTCATTCAAAATGGCCAGAAATGTATGAACTGTCAAGTACAACAGCACAGAAGACAGTAGATGTGCTCAGACATGTTTTTTTGCTGCATTTGGTCTACCTCAACAGCTAGTATTGACAATGGTCCACAATTTGTGGCAGCAGAGAAATATCAGAGTTTTTGAAACAAAATGGAGTCAAGCATAATCGTTGCAATCCATACCACCCTGCATAAAATGGACTAGCTGAGAGGTTTGTCTGACCTTTCAAGCAAGCTATGAAAGCTAGTGGAGCTACAATGAGACCTGTTCATCATCAGCTGGAAAAGTTTCTTTTGTGTTATTGCACAACTCCTCATTCAACAACAAGACACACACCAGCATCATTGCTCATGAAAAGAGAGCTCCATACCAGATTGGAATTACTGAAGCCAAATTGTGAGAGTCGTGTTCTAGATAGTTAATCAACACAAGTGCAGACGGACAGAACTCCAGGCTTAGGGAACTATCCCTTGGACAGAAAGTTAATGGCAAGAAATTATGGAACTGGGGAGAAGTGGACATCAGGAAGTGTCAAAAAATAGAGTGGGATCACTGTCATATGAAATTGAGACAGAGAAGGAGCATGGCGTAGACATGTCGACCAGCCAAAAGCTGGAAATAACTATTGTGAGTGGATGTCTCTTATGAACTAGATGAGACTTTAGTAGAGCCACAAGAAGCTGCAGAAGAATGTGGAACAGATCCCAATCAACAAGAAGAAATTCCTATAATTGTATCAGCACCAGCCAAACCAGATGATTCTGTAAGTTGAATATTACCAACTTCTACCAGTGCTAGTTCAGGAACAGTGAAGAAGTATCCTAAATCGTCATCGACCAGAATACTATGGTTTTTCCTAACCCCTGCATTTCATTTATGTAAGGAGGAAACTGTAGTGTATCCTACTCCAGACATGTTTACCTTTAATTAATTGCTATCACTTCACACCTTATTCAGTTCTAATGATGTGTTACAGTATGTGTTCATTGTTTCTGTTTTCATCTCTATTCATACCCAGACCTACAGAATGCTATATATGTTCTAGAACTTTTCATTCCAGTCAGTCTAGCTTATTCAGTGATTATGTGAACGTGTTGTTGTGTTCTTGTTTCAAGATCAATCTTTACATTTAAAGTAAATGCACAACATATTATATCACTGTAAAATTAGCTAATGGACACAATCATCAGAAATTTACTTATCTTGCTTTAATAAGGAGATTAATTTGTTGTGCTGTGAGTAGGCCCTGTCAGATTTTTCTGGAATAGCTAATAGCTGCTAATTAGCATGTGGAATAAGGCATTTAATCTGGCAGACCCTTGCTGGAAGATACGAGGAATGATTTTTGGTAACACATAAGCTACTTACCCACATCTTATTGTATTAACCTGTAATTATCTTTATGGTTGTTACAATTGCAGTTTGTCTGCCATCCTTGACAACATTGACAATGTCTTATATTTTGCCTTCGGGTTAGCTATTGCAACTAAGGAATGGCTGGCTGGATTATTACATAGCTACTTCAGTAACAGAAGTTATCCACATATACGTGCATCCGGCTCAATTATCTGTGCCTTCCTTATCTGGACAAGACAAACTAGCTAATCTACTCTTATTTTGTTTATCGTTGCTGATTCATCTGTTGTGACTATAGTCAGTGAAATTAATAGTACATTATTATTGTTATGTGTAGCTAGTTACTTCTTTATTATTCTTTAGAAAACAAATGCAATCAAGTGATGATTATCACTTCAAATGGAATTTTGACTCTCTTTCAAGTATTACAATAATGAACGTATTCCATCTTCTAATAACAAATTTGGTTGGCATGTTAATTCATAATATACTTCCAAATACACACTAGAATTAATAATGCCATTTTGTGTTTTTCAAGGTGATAAATATAATAGCTATAATTATGATTAACACGATAAATATAAGAAAATGTTTCTTGAGCCAAATTAGCCTGCAAATAAGATAATAATTAGTATAAATACAGCATTTTCCCATAAAGTATCAATATAAAATAAGTGCAAAAACAGGTTATATACACTAAATTATTTATATATACACTAAATTATTTCTTGATGTTATAAGTTACACTTTCAGCTATGCACTTTGTTTTTGTGATATCTAACTGAATACAAATTGTATCATTCACTACTTTTGAACTGAGCCATTTAATTGCAAGTAACATGTACTGTTTAAGATACCAGGGAAAAAACTGACTAATTCTGGCAAAATAGTAGCATGTGCGAAATAAATCTATTTGAAAAATTGATGATTGGGGTTTAAATAATTATGTAACTTAATAAGAGCTTATGTCTAACTAATCTGCATTGTTGTTGCTATCAACTAATTATTGTAAACAATAAGAAATACCATAGTTACGACTTACTCTAGAAGGTGCATAGAATTGTGAACACAGTAAGTTAGGTTTCAGTGATTGTTTTCGATTTGGAATATGTGATGTCTATAATCTTTGTCTCGTTAACATCATGATAAATGGTACTAGGATGGGATAATTCACTCTCTCGGGATAACACTCTGACACATTGTACACTACAAAAGTCATGTTCAGATACTGACTCCATCTTGTCCACATCTCCTTTTGTGTCTAGTGGATTTCTGATAGGAGAGGTGTTATTATTATCTGAGGTATTTCCCTCTAGGAGGCTTAAAATGTCCAAGGAAGATGAGTCTGATAAGGCTACTGATGCAAATGATAAAGCATCCTCCTGAACTTCTTCTGGCATATCTACTGGAATATCTTCTGGCATATCTTCTGGCATATCTTCTGGCATATCTTCTGGAATATCTTCTGGCATATCTTCTGGAATATCTTCTGGCATATCTTCTGGAATATCTTCTGGCATATCTTCTGGCATATCTTCTGGAATATCTTCTGGGCACGTCATTGCTATTTTTTGTTCACTGTTAGAGATATACGCAACTGGATCTGTCCAAGTCATTGAACCACCGACACTATTAGAATTCTCTGGTTCCTTACAAGAATCTGAACTGGATTTAGTCCTTCTCTTGTTGTTTGAGCTCTTCCTTCTCCAGCACATAAACAATCCAGTGCTGTGACTCTCAGTACCAATATCTTGTGACATCTCATGTGATCCACTGGTAGAGCAGTTATTTGATGGATTTCTGCACTTTCTTCCCTTTCGGTTCTTGGAGGAGATGTTGCGAAAAAATTTCTTGCATTTGGACCACCTGGATGTCTTCTTCTGTTGAGGGCTATCAATGTCAGACTGTGTGTGTGTGTGCTCTGAAGAGTGACCCATTGTAGTAATAGTATGAACAGGATCTTCTGAGGAACATGCATTTTGCTGAGGAGATTTTGGGACCTTTGATTTCTTCTTAAATACTCTCCTCCATTTCTTTTTCTTTTTCTTATCAGGCATAGACTCAGCAGGAATTTCTACAGAAGCAGTTTCTTCAACACTAGCAAAGCTTTCCTGCACCTCAACATTGCATGCATCTTCGTCCCCCAATTCTTCCTCTGCTTTTTCAATGTTTGTCATCTGTGGAGTTGAATCTGGTGGTAATATTATTGTCTCTATGTCTTCGTATTCCTCCTCGAACTCAACTTCTTGTGATTTCTGGCAAGAGAGAAGTGGCTCCTCCACATCTATAGGACATGATGTAGCATTCTGGGTGTCTAGCTCATTTTTGTTCAAACTTGTTGCTTTTTCTGCAGCAGAAGTATCACTTTGACCCAGACTAGATGGAAAGTTGTTCTGAAGTTCAAACTTCTTCATAGGGCCAACTGGATGGGCAGTAAAGTATATTATATTGGACTTCTGAGCATACTTTGTTGAGACTGCATTCACTTCATTGCTAGATATGGTTCCTTCTTTAAACACAATTATCTGAGAAAAGGCATCTTTGGGCAAGTCATCAAGACATCCAATGTGTGATAACACTAGTCTGTACTGTCCGGCTATACTCCCAGTATTAGCTGCAGACTCTGTATCAGTAGCAAGATAAGACAAAGACTTGCCATCACTGCAGGTGCTAACAGAGCAGAGGAGAGAAGATTGGTGAAAGGCACTTTTGGAATGCACTATATTCCAAAGATCATCCACAGATTCTTTCTTTGTACAGAGGATCAAGAGAGGCTTCCTCAAATTCATGGCTCTGTCTGGAATCAATTGGTTGTTGTCTGCCCACTCTAGCATAGATGGCAGGCACCACAGCATCATGGCTGCATATTTGAACCCAATGGCGGTGGTCACAAAGCTTACTTCACTACTGCTCTTGGAACTCCCAAGCCACTCTACTATGTTGGCAAGTCCAACCTGCTGATAATGTGTCAATATGGAATTTTGGCTGAGAAGGAATCTCTCGGTGATGTCATTTCCATGTGTCATTAGAGTTGGGTAAATGAGCTCAGCACTGCACTGCTGGACTGTCACTATTTTAGGGACAACTCTGATCTTGCCTTCTTCTTCGTCCTTCTCAAACTCTGCATTTGCCCTGATGAGGATAGTAGTCACTCCTCTGAAATGATAGACTATATCTTGTTCCTTCTTGTTGGCCAAGTATTTAGTCTGCACTATCACAACAGCGGACAGAGTGTAGCTTGGGATGTTCTTGTAGAAACTATTTGTTACTACTTCATTGGTGTTCTTGACTTGTGAGAATTCAGTCGAAGTAAGCACGACTTCAGAAGAATTGACTTGTTGGCAAAAAATGCATACTTCAAATTCACTCTTTAGCAAGCAGCACTGGTATTGTCCCTTGGAATGAGGTGTTGCTGTATCTCTGTGCTCCATTGGTAGGATGACAGGCAAGATTCCAGAGACAAGTGTGTAAGCTGCTGCATCTGTAGTTATGAACAAGAAAGGCTTCGAAAGATCCAAGCAGCCAGAGTTTCTAATGACAGCACTGCCTAGCAAGCAAGGCAGAGCATACACAAGCTCTTTCAGTCCCTTATCTCTGCTGATGTTCATTTCAATAGGAATGTGACTACAGTTGAAATCAGTCACACGATCCAACATTTCTTCAATTCCATGTATTTGAGGCTCTAAAAGCAGTGGCATAGGACACTCTCCACTGGCAATCATATCTGCATAATCAACCAATGGAGGTCCTGAACATTTGGTAAATGTTGGAGAAGTTATGCAAGAACTAGAAGAATGCGTTAGCAAGACAACTGAGCAATAAATTTTGAATCCAGTCAGGGCTGGATCCCAAGCTTCCTGCCCAATGACTAGAGAATAGTCACTGTGAGAAAGATGAGGAAGGCAGTCTGTAGTACACACTATAACATCATATTTGATGTTGTGATCAGAGGGAACAATAGAATCAGTGTCAGTAATCAGATAGGATTGGTAATGAGCACCTTTAGCAATTTCACTATCAGTCAGAACTTGTTTGGTTTTGAGGAGCATCTTAGTATCAGAAGCTAGTGGACCACCAATGGTCTCCATAAGGCAAGAGGTATCAGCTCTAGTATTAGAAACAACAAGAATCGGTTTGGTAATGTTGACCTGGATCTGATGGAGATATCCAGTGTCACAAGCAAAGCCTAAGAGATAGGGTAAGTAGCACAGCAGTTCAGGTATGCTTTGTTGTTGGGTGCACACCTGAGGGTTCTCAGAATATCGAATAGCTTTCATGACTTGCAGAAGAGACTTCTTTATATTAGCATTCACAAAGGAGTTGTCAGAGAAAATTCTGCTGGTGACAATCTTTCCCCACTTCTTTAAAAGTGGTTTTTCATCCTTAGTGAACTTTGAATCAGTCATCTTAGATTGGGCCATTGTGCGAGTCAAAGAATAGAAAATTTCCAGTTATTGGCAATACGAAATTATTCTGCGGAGGGAATAATAAATCATAATAATGCAAAATTTGAGTATGCAATTGAATTTGTGAAGGGACAAATTAATTATAACAAAGTAAATAAAACATATTGTAGCCACACAAGAATTATAGTTGTTATAAATTTTGAATTAGCAAAGAAATAGCTGTGATAATACATACAGCTAAAACATTAACACTTTATGATATTTTGAACACAGTTAATTCATTCAACTAGATTATATTTTAAAGTTAAGAATGCAAATCTTATTTTTGGTTATTTCTATTGCAAAAGCTCCTCTGCAGTATAAACATTGCTTTTGAATGTGAATATAAAACTATAAAACTTGTTAAATTTACTGTTTTTGTAGAGTATAGCTATTATGTGCTGTTAGCTACAATTTCTTATGATTTGCTAGCTTATAAAATTTGTTAGCAGTTTTTTCCCCAATAATCACAATGTTTTTTAAAGCCTGCATGATATGCTAACTTTTATCAACTAGCTAGAAAAAAATTAACTTTAGAAAGTGCTACCAAGTATTTGTCTAGCTAGATTTGAATTTCAAGTTCCTCTCAAAAATAAGTGAATATCTTCTTACTCTAAAACGTATACACAACTGCACAGATTCTTTATAACCATATTCATCTTCTTTATAAGTCATAATACAACTGGCAGAAACTGGGCATTTTGGTAATGTCAAATAGAAGTCATTGGATAGCATAAGTGAAAAGTGGTCTCTCTGTAGTAATAAAGATTCTTCACAGACAGAAAGGGTAAAAGATGGTTGTCCATAATATACACCAGCTTCACAGACCTTGTTTTACCACAGGTAATTAAACACCTTGCTAGACTTCTTGGGCCATTTCTGGTACAGGGTATTCAATTGTTATAGTTACCTGTGGTAAGGAGCAAGGTTTGTGAAGTGGTGGTGAAATAATTTCATTCCTCTTGCCAGTAAATGCTCGGTGGTCACCAGGTGGCACTAATCTGGCGGAGCATACGTTTTATCAAATCAATAGGCAGGAGGATAATATGCACTAGGCTACTATAGAAACGTGGTCTCGCATAGCCAGACTCTTTACCAAACCGCTACGCCAAGCGAGATTATTTAGCACAGCGGTCAATTCGTTTGGTGTTTTTTTTTTGTTTGTATGATTGTCAGTTTCCCTAAAAATATTAAACATGTACAATGATAATGTCACTTTTACATAGCTGTAATAATATACAAGTTTAACAGTGTTTTCATTATTTTACATAATCATCAACATTAACTGTATTTCAAGCTCACCTCAATAAATAAGTGTACAGTACGGAGTTACCATAAGGAATGTGAGAAACAACAACTAAAAGAAAAGCGTCGTCGTACTGCGAAGTTTCTAAGTACGCTCTCCGCTTTTATAGGTAGCGACTGCGGGTACACGCATGCGGACGCTAACGAAGTTTTATTGACAGACGATTCTTACCTTTCAAATCTTTGTTCTGGTTAGCGCAAAAGTCTTGCACAAGGAACTGAAATAATAATGCGGTAAATAAGCTTTAATGAAGGTTGTTGTCACTCCTTGTTACTTACTTCCACCATGTGTTTGAGGCCCTGAAGGCTAAGATATGTGAAACAAGTTGATTATAATTGCTATTCATTGTAATGTGTCATTGATGACTCCATATCAGAATAACAGATCTGCTCATACAGGATATTCAAGCATTACTTCGAAAACTCTAGCATTAAACATATGCTTAGGTCAGCCCTGCAACCCTCAGGAACTTAATTACTTAATTATGAACTAGAGCTGGATTTAAAGTGTGTATGTGTATGACTGCATGTATCAATGTCTTATTTTGACCCACAGTTCATTTACGCTCTATGTCATTTTTTTTTGTTTACCAAGTAGCTATAGCTGTAAATTATATATACTCTACATAATATAATTATAATTTCACAAATTATTCATTTACATGAACCTACTGACTGTTTATAAAATCATTTGCTTTGTAATATAATAAAAATGGCTTGCACTGAATTGTTTGGAGTGATTGCAGTGGCATTTGAATTTATTGACTAAAATTTTTGTTTCTTTTGTTTAAAAAATACCTCTATAATGTCTTTTCTATTAACTAAACTCATTACTTGAATACATGAGTAGGTGTGGTTAAATGGGTGTGGTTATAATGGCCGCACCAATTCGATCTGGCTTCCTACTCCTTTGGACTCATATATTAATGTTTTGTTTCGTCCCGCATTTCATTTATGCTCTATACTCCAGTGAGTGAAATTCCCTCCATATCAATTTAGTCACACCTTTCATTCACTATTTAGCTAATCATCTATCCTTTCATTCAACTCTCCCATTAGCTAGTACCTTTTCCCCCCTAATATATAGCTCTCTATACCCTTCAGTCTGTTGTTCTTCATGAAGTTTGAAGTCTCTTTAGACTATTAAAATTATAGCCTCTTGTAGTGGGGTCAAGAGTGATAGCCTTACAGCATAGCAGTTGCTTCCCAACATATTATTTGAAACATCATAAGTGATAAATATCAAACTATATAATCTCACGTGAACAATTGCATGCACATTATCTTAGAAGAGACTAAAGAGACGAGAAGAGACTAAAGAGACTAGAAGAAAATAAAGAGACTAGAAGAAAATAAAGAGACTAGAAGAGACTAAAGATACTAGAAGAGACTAAAGAGACTAGAAGAAACTAAAGAGACTCAAGAGACTAGATGAGACTGAAGAGATTAGAAGAGACTAAAGAGACTAGAAGAGACTAAAGAGACTAAATAGACTAGATAAGACTGAAGAGATTAGAAGAGACTAAAGAGACTAGATGAGACTGAAGAGATTAGAAGAGACTAAAGAGACTAGAAGAGACTAAAGAGACTAAATAGACTAGATAAGACTGAAGAGATTAGAAGAGACTAAAGAGACTAGAAGAGACTAGATAAGACTGAAGAGATTAGAAGAGACTAAAGAGACTAGAAGAGACTAAAGAGACTAGAATTGACTACAAGAGACTAAAGAGACAAATAGTTAGCTATTTAGTCTATGCTGTAGGGAATCATGTTAAAAGTATGTACTGAGAGTACAACTTACATGAAAAAAAACAACAACCATTGTATCTTGTGGTTGTATTACACATCAAGTGACAGCAAGGTAGTGAAGTTATGATATTGTCTTGGAGGGCAAAACAGTTATCGTAATTATTACCTATAGCAGATGCATTACACAACAATGTGTCGAGACACCACATGTACAGGCATACACATACCATGCATATGCACACACAAACATCCACCAACACATAAAATGCACATATGCACACACATACAAGAATTGACATTATAAAGGGGTGAGTAGTTAGATGCTGGGTGATTGGGAACTAATAGAGGTGTAATGGCCATTAGGCAGAAGGCATAGGATCATTGAACTACATACTACTATTCTTTTTCTCTCTGTCTGATGTATTCTGACTGAACTCAACTGCAACCAACATGTATAAACTACTATATCAAACTTCAACATTTAATAAATGGCCAGACTGAGAGTTTTGATGATAGTTAATGGGTGAAGCGTCTCCACACTACAGCATAAAACGCACCACCTCTCCACCCTCACCTCCCCCTGTTTCCAACAAAACTTGAGCATCAGGATACTAGAAGCACTACAAAACTCTGAAAAGCCTCTGTTTAGGCAAACATTCCACACACATGAAGTACATTTACAATTGATTAATGAGCTGTTTTTTTTCCCTTCTGTTCTATTGGTAGTCGATTTTTTTGTTTGTAGTGTGAACATACTATGTCTAGTGGAATAGAGTACATTCTAGTGTTACATGATTGACTCCCACTTGCTTCAAATTTTAGATGCATCAGTGTTTAAATCTCTTAAGGATCATTAATTTATAGATCACTACATGCATTGTGAAGAAGTTTGCTGTTTGCAAGAAAGAGGACATTTTGAACCAGGTGTATTCTATGAGTGTTAAAGCGGGATTTAAGAAATGTAGAATCTATCCTCTGAATTCAGATGTAATGGACACAACACCAAGGAGACCCTCCAAAATGATATAGTCAACTTTACACATTATCTTTTAATTTTACTGTTGATTCAAAGGGGAGTGTGTTGACATGAATTTGTTCTTGGAAGTGACACAATGATTCAAAGCAATAGCTGAGGCCTTACTTGTAATAATGCCAGTAACTCGTATGACAAAGTGAAGGCATATGATATTGTATCTGAGGATGCTGCTGGGATGATGGGAGATGAGAACAAGACAAATAGGAGGCGATTACTAATGCAGGAGGTGTTGATGGAAAAGGTGTATTTTGAATTGTTGAAAGCAAAAGAATTGAAAAAGAAAAAAAGAGAGAAAAGACAAGCAAGAAGGTGGATGATAGCTACTATTACAAACAGCTGCCTCTACCTTGTCCACTCCCACTGCACTGCTTCCTCCTTGTTTATGCTTAAATCCTTGTCAAATTCACAAAATAGGCAAGAAAAAAATGGAAGTGACTTGCCCTTGGAGAAAGGCTATTGATTTTTTAATCTAAAAATTTTCTTAATAAAATTCTTTTACAAATTTCTATCCAGTAATGTGGCTACTGTCATTGGCTTTATTTGGATATATTATGGCAAATTTGAGAGTGATTGGATGATGAGTTAATGGTGACTATAGGCAAATAAAACATGAAAAGGTAATGGTATATATAACTTAGCAGCAAAAATGTCACTGTTTTAAAAGTGGTTCTCTATGAGTACAACAGAATGCTTTCCAGACAATGTGTCGACCCTGAGGTATCAGACAAGTCTCAATAAGTGGATGCACCACTAGTTTGATATAGTACACCAGATGTAGAATTATCACTAAATTCTGTAATGATTGGCCATTTAACTGAGTTGCAGCAATAGATAATCCTGTCACTACAATCCAGAGAGTTACGCTAATACCTACAATACCCCCAAAAACCCTCGACACTACAAGCTGATCTTTGTAGTATTTCTTCTTCTGCTGTTTGACTTTATCTGAATCAGTGTTAGCTGAATTCTGTAGCTGTCGATCCAGTTTTTCTCTTCGACTTTTATAGACAATTTTCAGTATCCACAAGTTAGACAAAATGATTACAGTTCCCATTGGTAAATTCAGTATACTGGTAGAAACATAATAAGGAATACTGTTCGGCAAATCTAACTTGCAATAAACAAACTTGTACACGTGGAGCTCCCCGTAGTCAAATAAGAGTGGTAAGGAAGGTAACACACTCAATGCCCAAATGGTAGCCAGCAGTGCAAAAATATTCCTCATAGTAACAACATGCTTGTACTTGAGTGGCCATTTTATATAGATGAGTCGGTCCAAGGACATTAAAGTGAGTGAGTCCAAGGAAACGTTATTCAGAGCATATATTACGATCACATGAAACTTACAGAAATAGCATCTTGCATAGTCGGAGTTGCCAAATACGAACTCCATGTACCCTTCTGAAACCAAGTCAATGAGAACAACCAACAAACACTGTAGAAGGTCCACCATTACTAGATTGAGTAGTATCATGTATGTTGGCTTCTTGAAGAGTTTGAACTTTATTAAAGACAATACTATGAACATATTCCAAATAAAGCCAGTGATAACGTAGATGATAAGCAAACATAATATTACAAAATAAACTGTGTGGTTTGCCTGAGAGAGCCTCCAAAGATCTGAAGTAGAGTTTCTGCTTAGTGAATCCTGCTCTGAACAACTTCCATTCCATTCGAGTTCTGCCATGATTATTAAAGGTTACACCCATATGATTAGGCTTTATATTTTTTTCAAAGATTTAAGGGTAATGTAATCTACACTGCTATCAAATTAAAACATGTTGCCTTATGAGCAGTTGTAAACAGCTTGTGTTACTGGATGGTGACCACCCTTGGTGGTTTTAGGTTCCACAGAAATACGAAACTGTTAACATCCAAAGAGCTGAATGATGAGGTTACTACAAACAATAATAGCATTGCTTTGAATTTTAAGTATGATATTCACATGAAAGACTTCATAAACGACCACTTCAGAAGGATGACTATGTCAGAGAAAGCCTTGATGATGAGTCTATAATAGTATAGAATTAGTTATACTGTTTTAACACCTTTCTGAGAAAAAAATAAGAAAATTACATATGATTGACTTTCTTTGTCACCTGAAACTCAAACTAACCAAAGAATTGAAAAAAATATGTAAGCAAGATTTATACAGAACATAATCAACATGATAACATGTCATAATAACAAACTTTACAATTAATAAAACCTCTTGATGGTGCAGCTAATACCAGACTTCAATATATTAAAGTACTAATTCAGGAAATGTATCTCGAGCATAAGTGCCAGAAGGCTAACTCATTGTTTGAAGGGAAGAACAAGCCGTGGATAATGATAACTTTTTTTTTATAGACATGATGATTGTAATAATAATAATAGTGTTGTAGCTTTACAACTGTAGCGTAGCGCTCTTAGTTCTTACTTGTTCACTGTTTTTAGCCCAGAGGTAAGACCGGTTATTATTACACATACAGACATAAATACACAACATTCAGTGTGAATCAATGAACCATGACAAGTGTTAACTAGTGATGATATAATCATGAATGGTTGCCAAGGTTACTAATGGCTTGTTGTGACACCGTCTAGGGGACTATCTGATCATGCCACAACGATGAAGGACTAAAGAAGGGGATAAGCTATAGCTATGACTGGTAACTCCAGCTATGACTGCAGAGGTAGAATTGACAGACCAGTCCATTGATATCGCAGGGAAAAATGATTCAGAATATGGGATTAGTGGATCCCAGGGCAAAAAGAAAGACAATTTTTTGCTCAATGTCTTTTTTCTTTTTATAACAAAGCAATTGGCAGATACTAAAACATTTTACATAGCACTAGTTATAAGAAGACAAATGATGTGATAATAACTATGACATTCCGAAAGATAATGGGTATATTAAAAAGTGCAACTAAGAGACTAGGGTGTTTTTAACAAATTCGTAAAACTCTACTGAATAGCATAACAGATTCACAACTCAACCTACAGCAACTCCCAGATATATCTGCTTTTACTTGCTCACAACTGATTGCAGAAAGATATGCTAACAATGCTAAAGTCAAACATTTTGTTTGGAAAAATGTTCAAGATTAGGAAACTGAAAGCAGTTACAATGTATAATTGTAAGCCTTAGATTCTGCTGGTAACAACTTAGGTATATTAACAAAAGGTAACAGAAAGTCAAGAATAACACATTTTTGTTCTCGCAGTGTCTAATATTATGGGTAACTTCAACTTGTATAAAATTTTGCTCCTATGTTTTAGTTGCTTTAATCTATTTGTACTGGGTGCAGAGGAAGAAATGCTACATGAAATTAACTGTGGCATTGAAGGAGTGGAACACTGCCCACCTTGGTACTTCTGCAACACCACAACCAACCAGTGCAGCTGTGGGTGCACTTCTCATGACCGAGTGGAGTGTTCAGATGACAGTGGGACAACAAGGATCCTCGACTGCTTTTGCATGACATATGACAATACTACCCACCAAAATGAAATTGGCAAATGTATATTCAACTGTGAGTCTGCTGGCTATAATGGGATTGATAAAGTATATCATCCATTGCCAGGGAGTATTACTGAACTAAGCAATAGCTCCTGTGGCAAATTCAACAGAAAAGGAACTTTATGTGGCAAATGTAAGAATTCTTACTACCCTCTAGCTTATTCATATAATTTAACTTGTGTGAAGTGTGAAATCAATGGATATAACTGGTTGTTGTACACCATCACAGCTTTCCTACCGCTGACTATTTTCTTCTTCATTGTGCTCATTCTCCGTATTAGTGTCCTGCACTCCCATTTGTTTGGATTCGTCATGTACAGTCAGGGCTTGAGCTTCCCCATAATGGCTCGTATAGTTCTGCTGTCGTATAACGGGCATCCTGCAATGTACATCTTGATTGGCTTAATCGGATCTTTGTGTGGGATTTGGAACCTAGACTTTGGTCGCCTGTTAGTTAATGGGTTCTGTATACACCCCGATATAATGCTCCTAAACTCTTTGGATCTTGTAGTCGGTCTATACCCACTCTTCCTTATAATTGTGACGCACATCAGTATCGTGATGTACGATAGAAAGTTTAAAATTGTAGTGGCACTTTTCAAACCCTTTAAGGCCCTCTCTAATTACTTGAGCCTAAAATTTGAAATCCGAACTTCCCTCGTCGACGCTTTCGCGTCATTCCTCTTCTTGTCCAATGTGAAAATTTTTTCGGTTGCCTTTGATTTTTTAGCACCAGTTAAAGTGGACTTACTTAGTGCTTCAGGAGAGTTTAGCCAAGAGTATAGATTATTTTTTGATGCTACAATCATTTACTTTGGAGAAGAGCACTTAATATATGCCACTCTGTGTCTCATCATGCTATTCCTCTTTGTATTGCTACCAACTGTAATTCTTGGATTATATCCTTTTCGTTTCTTTCAGAACTGCTTGAACAAACTCCCTCATCAAATGATTCTCTTTCTGCACACCTACGCCGATATTTTTTACGGCTGCTACCAGGACGGAATTGGCTCAGGTTCCAAAGACTGTCGATGGTTTGCGAGTCTATTGGTATTCGTCCGCGTAATACTGTTCATTTTATATGGATACACTTTAAATACTATGTACTTTGTCTTTGCACCCTTTTTATTGGTGTTGTTATGCAATCTCCTTATAATTGTGGAACCGTTCAAGCAAAATACCAAGCACAATTACTTGTCGTCCATATTCTCTTTATGCCTAGCCAGCATGTACATTGGGATCGTTGGTTCCGAAACTGCCAATTTAAAGGACAGAAACTTAATTGGAGTTTTTCAAGTAATTCTCATAACTGTTGGTATGGGGCCTATTGTTTTTATGGCTCTGCTTGCTCTATATTGGGTCTTTAACAGTAACTTAACCAAGAAATTTTTAAAGACGTAGCTATAGACTATCTTTTTAATTTTTGTGATATTACGATGCTTCATAAAAAAATTGAATAAAAATTTGTTGGAAGTCTTTAGTCTCGCGTTGGCCAGATTTTCCAGCGTAGTGATTGGTAAGAGTCAAGCTACGCGACTAGAATTTGAATGAAATTGGTAAAGGGTTTTAGTGCGAATTTTGATGTTTATTTTTGCAAAGAGAGGTGTGTTCTTTGGTGGGTATTAATTAAAATAGCTACTAATTTATTTTTGGCTTTAGTTAACAAGCTGAGGAGTGCGTATAGCCTAGGGAACGAGGAGTTCCTGTGGCCATGGCACATTACTTTAGGTTCAGTCACAGTACCAGGAGACTTTTAAATGCGGCCGAGAAAGTGAGATATAGCAGTGGCAACCCTCCTTCTGGAGCTAGACCGGTAAGTGAGTGACCCCACAGCAAGCTGTGAGTATCCATAGTATTGGCTCGTAGCAATATGAGATGGAAACTTGAAGGAAGGAATTTGAAACTAGTAAAAATAGAGGCAATTATTTTTAATTAGTTTGGGACCAGCTTGCAACCACTACAGGGAGTGTTAATTCAATAAGTGCAAATGGGTATATGGTTGATACATAAAATCGAAATAACCAACTAGCATGAAAAAACAAACCTATACAGGTGTCATCGTCATTTTATAATAGTGAAAATTTCTAGGGAAGTAATGATTGTGCTAGAGGGAAGGGTGTTTTGAGGAAAATAATGATATGATGGTAAGTTTAAAAAAAATACATAGTGTCTATTTAGGCTGTTGTGATCACTGGATAGAGAGCCCAGGTCTCTGTTAATCTTTGAATCTGTTGTTAAAAGAATCCAGGAATGTCGATGTTCTTATATTCTGTCTGATGCTGTTCTTATTTCTAATTTAGTTCTTTTTGTCTGCCCAACTTAAAATTCTTCAGCTAGCACACAAATCAATGCTTTCCTTTTTATAGACTTAAAGTCATCTGGGGCTGAAAGAACGTTATGATGTATGTTTTTTTTAGCATCATTTGTATACTTTAAGATGTATTCTTTATAATGGAGTTATCATAATGGCCTTGATTTTCTTATGAATAAAAAACAACAACTTTTTTTCATTTGAGGTTCATTCATTATTAAACTGAATGAATGTAAGAGTTCATCTTTATTATCTTCCAATCAGTGCAGATGTCATTGGCTTTTCTGGTCAACGTTCTTACTGCAGCAAGCTTGTTTTTTTAGTGGGATGGTGTGAATTGGAAGATACGCAATTGTTAGTGTGTGTAGACTTGCTGAACATTTTGGTCGAAATTCTTCCTCTTGTAGAAATATCATGGCACGTAAAGAAATTCTAATTTTTTTTCCTGATGACTTCGAGTGATTGGTGAATGGTATTATTTCTTGTACAACGTACATAGTCCATATATCTTTCTAAATTTTGGTGGAACAGGGTAGGATATCCGTATAGATATTGAAACGTCTGTATTTGCTGCTATTTTTTATCTCTGTGGTACAATTAATGACAAATCATACATTTCAACCGTATTATTCGTGTGTTTCTTTCCAGACATTTGGTAAAGTGTTGGTGGCGAACAGAGGGGAGATAGCATGCAGGGTAAGTGTATTGCCAGGTACTCAACTGTGCAGCTGACATTTCTATTACAATGTTGAGTAATTAGATGATTTGAAGTGGTGTAACCTGTAACCTTCTGGATTGTTAATGGAGTAACTTTGTTAATACATTGCATTGATTTTCTGAGCATATGTACTCTATGGACCTTAGACTAGAAGCGTCTTAGCACGCATGTATTTGTGTTGTATTGTGTGTATGTATGTATGTATGTATGTATTTATGTGTGTGTATGTATGTATGTATGTAGTGTGTGTGTGCATGTATATGTGTGTGTGCATGCTTGCACGTGTGTATGGGTGTGCATATGTTTTGTGTATGTGTGTGTATGTGTGTTAGGTGATGAGGACTTGTAAAGAGATGGGAATCAAGACAGTGGCTATCTACAGTGATGCTGATGCACAGGCAGTGAGTGGGTGGATGGATGGGTGGGTGGGTGTGGTGCATTGGGCAAAAAGATTTAAGAGCAATCAGTGGAAATACAGATTGGACAGAGTACTAGGAAATAGATAGATTGGACTAAGATCCAATTTATGAGGGTGTTCCTTATTTCATTTATTTCATCCACCAGACGTGAAGTGTAGTGTATATGTTTGTACAATTTTAATGGCCCTGAACCAAACAAATTGGCTGGCTAGCTTGTCTGTCACTCTGCACTCAAGAAGGACACAAGCTTGTGTATTACTTGTTGCCTGTCTAAGCTGCTATGATTATCTTTATGGTATTGCTTGATAACTGCCCTCCTCCCGTCCCCAATGCTATCCTCTTTATCTTTGTTTCTGTTTTTTGTTTGTTTGTTCGTGCCATATGGTTTCTTATAACTTCCCCCCCCCCC
>WLWI01001513.1_pt1 | contig 20146 bp, 7 predicted proteins | sample 6701501 | NCBI WGS metagenome assembly WLWI01 (sample SAMN12718690, study PRJNA515312) | sponge metagenome | isolation source: marine sponge | host: Mycale hentscheli | place: New Zealand: South Island, Marlborough, Capsize Point | collected 2014-11-01 | reverse complement strand
TATTATTATGCTATATTGAATATATAGAATCAAACAGAGTTGATGACGTTGAAGTAATTGCATATGGAAATAGAATTAAAATGATTAAAGCTGTATTTGTAAGTTATATTCCTATTAGATTATACATTATTATTATGTGTAATATTATATCTAGAACCAGAGTATTTGTACAACTGATGCAATCATTATACTTGACTATGAGAGTACATCCATTATTGAAACTGAAGATCATTCAAGAATTATCAGATTCACATTGGAGGATAACAAGCATTACCATAGTGTGTCTCTAAGAAGTCATCTTAATAATATTTCACTAGGATCTCTTAGTAAGAGATTGTATATATTTAAATATAGAATATTATTGCTGTATTTATTGCATGACTGGAATATAATGTGGAGATATGTCACAATGCAGGCTAATATTTATTCATCAGCTGCAGGAAAGTGAAAATAGAGTTTGAGAGTGAAATATTTCACCATGTAACTCAAACTAGTAAGATTGGTATGTTTTAAAGTTGGCTCTCATTGTTAGTTTACTCACATACTGAGCTTATAATATTTTTAGCAGATGCATTTTGACTAGCGGGATTTGAATAATTTTTTAGGCATTAAAACAAATCAAGTTATACCTTCATCTGTACCCTGGATATTGTACCAGTGTAATCGATGGTAATGAGCTTTACCAGTGTGATAACACAGTGAGATATCTTGAGTTATCCCACAGGTCATGAATTATTAATACTATTGTTAAGGAATCTAGCAAAAAAAACATATTGTATGTACATCTTACGTATATTTTGGCCTAACCCCAAACTGAGTAACATAAATGAATGACATTAACATGATGAGTACATTATGACATACGCATGTTAGCAACTCCACTGAAATGTCATAACAAAAAAAAAAATAACTACAAAATAATATTTTTATTTTTTTTGTCCTACAAAGTTAACTAAACTAGTGGCAGTTTCAAACTCAAAAGTTGATGACTGCATAATATAATAACTAGACAACTAGTTTTGTTTAACAGTTGACACTTTCTTTTCTGAATCAAATTATTGTTTTTGTGCACTTTTTACGGACCTTGTTTGTGGAATTCGCCATCGTTTAATTATGTCATGGAGACATAATTGCTGTTGATCATTCCTAACATTATCACAGTTACGAATAATTTATACATGTTTTGAGTAATATTAATATCCTGATTTTAGTATAGAGCAATTTATTGTTTACACTTTTCACCAAAATCATCAAACATGTATACGAAATATGAATCTAGTATACTAAATCTTTTTTTACATAAAACTGTAGGAATTCCAATAAACAAATTTTTATTAGCTAGTGGTCAGTTATATTTAAATAAACATGGAATTTTAAAAACATACATATAATATATTATAGTATGTATTACTTTAGTTTGAGTGTGATATGGCAAAATATTTCATGAGCAGAGTCTAATTTATTTTTATGAAATACATTGTTATTTCATGCTAGATATTGTCATGAAAGTAGTTGGTACTAGGGTGGGTAATTACTGGTTTAAAGCTGGCCTTGAAACTAGCTAGGGGCTCCCACATTACCCAGCTGACATTTAGCAGCTGTGTCTAAACTGGCCACTTAGGCTTCTGTAAAAACCCAGAAAACTGATAAGCCAGGCATGTTATTATGTAATCAGCTTCCTCAAAATAGCAGTGAGGTAATACCATGTGAACACTTGAGTTTATCTCACTGGTCACATACCTAAAAATACCATTGTGATGATATCTACCTTGTAATATGGCAACTGTCAATTGTTGAATTATTGCAGGTACCTTTGATGTTAGAAATGTAAATGCCACTCGAACAATAATTGATGGAGTAAATGTCTCTTCCACATTTATCAATGGAACACGAGCAAGAGGTGTTCTATATGTATTTTGGATAAACGGACAAAATTTATATAGACCATATCAACCATATTTTTATCCTGTAAAAAAAGAAAAAGCAGAAGCTGGGTTTTACTTTGTAAATCCTTCTTATCTCTGTAACACTATTTCAGCTTATGAAATTGAGTATAACAATAAGATTTATTCAGGATTACCTGCTGCAGAAACTGAAATTATAACTATTATAATAGAAAATGAGGGAACTTCAGGATATATAGGTAATAATGTATTCTTAAAAATATTAAAATATATAGCCAGTTTAGTAATTAATTATTACAAATTCTTATTTGAGTAATAATATGTAAGCTAATGGTCTTAAAATTGTTTGTAGTCAATTTTTTATAACATTTATGGTTTCAAAAAGTTTTATTTACTAATAGCTATTAAAAATGATCTTAATTATTTGTACGTAGTTGATAATTAAAACTTTAATTGTATTTTTAATTGTAATATTGTGAACATATTGTGCTTTCAATATGCTTATATTGGAGTAGTTCAAGCACTCATTTAGTGTAAACTCTTTATGACAATGAAATTTTTCCTTTCAGCTTATAATTTAAGCTTGTTTTTATTTTAGTTTTTATCGAATGTAGTTATTAAAGTTGTCATTAAAGAGTTGTATTTAATTCTTTTTTATGCAGATCTATCCAGTAACATCAATGATAATTGTAATTTAAATATTAAAAAATTTACTTTGGAAGTACTATGTATGTGTAGCGATAACTTCCAAATTATCCTAATGCAGACTTCTGATTATCTTAATATGAAGTATTTACATGCATTCCGTGGAAGTTGCAATTTATCAAATTATTACACACTTAGTTTGAGCGGTAATTACTGGGTGACGGTTTTTCATGAAAACATAGAAGGAATTTTTCAAGCTGATATTTTGTATTCTAGTGCAGTAAAAATTGGTGAAGGATTATCTTTGTCAACTTTAATTGAAGTAAATGTCACGACCAGTAAAAATATTAATATCATATGTAAGTTATATTAGTTATACTATTATTTTATAAATAGCATTGTTTTATTTGTCATGTAGTTGTTGTGGCCATAGTAATACCGATAATTTTATTAACTGTCACCATGTTATTTGTAACAATCTTCAAAATAATAAGAACCAAAAAGTAAGTTTTATACCATTGTACATGTTTTTTTTTTAAACATTAATTTATGAATATACATACATGTACATATGTACGACACTGACACATTGAGAAGTTTTTATCAAAGACTAGAGTATTATGTTTATAATTGAATGTATTGTCTTAAACTTTCTAGTATTATTTTTTTAAACATTGTAGTGCGGGAGCATTAGCTACATGATTAAATAAAGATCAATATTTTCAACTTGATGCATATGGATAAAGATCATCCAATGTATACATTTGTATGAAAAAATTCCTACAATTCGATTGTACGGTATTTTGTTAGTATAAATATAATAGAGATAGTGAGTGGAACAGAGACAAAGAAAACAAAAGTAAAAACACTTGCAGGTAATTACAAATATTAAACATGATCATAATAATGCTTCAGGAAAAACATTTAGTATTATTACAACTTGTTACTTATAACTTAAATGGAATCTTATTGAAATTAATGCACAATCAACTTAAACAAATAGATATCTAATTTATGTCAGTGAATAATTAAATGTATTATAATTCACAATGCTTTATCTTTGGTTCAAGGAATTGCTGCTCATACTAAACAGCAATTTATTGTTTATACATTTAAATAAACAGTTTGTTACCATTTTTTCATTGTGCTATAATATGTAGAAAATCTTTATCAAATTAACAAGAAAAATATAATTAAAATTTGAAACTTACATTATTGCAATAGAATGGTTATAATTATTGCATAATGTGGCAAAATTACTTAAAAAATAACTGTACACTTCATACAAGTAATGGCCACTGCCTATTTAATCTTTTTGATGTTAAAAACACTGATAATGTATTCAGCTACATACATACTAAGTGGTATATGCTGCTTTATTGCAATTAAATATTTGTGTTGTGTATACAGAAAGAGTATTAATCTCAGCAAAGGAAATGTGACTTCGTTGAATACGAACATATCAAATGATCAAAATCCAGAATATATTAACATTACTTCAGAAATTGTCTATGAAGAAATACAAGACATTAAACCAGATGATTATGAGTTAACTACCTGCCCAGCTTATGGGATAAACTCAAGGAAGTGACTGAACTCAATATTAGCACGGTGTATTTTATTTTTCACAAATATATCAAATAAATACAAGTTTAGAAGACACATCTCCATGCATTTTATTATTGCATTAACAATTATTTAAGATTATGTAGCTAGATGGCTGTCAATATTTTTTACGAATATTAGTTAATCCTTTCTTAAGGAATATACATCAAACTGAAATGTAGTCCTCTATAATAATGCCACTTTTATATTATGCTAAACTCAACTACTTTAATCGTTCATTTACTAAGCAGTTGAGAAGAAATGAAATGCACACAATTATGATTCATAATGATTAAAATAACCATAATACTCAACACAAACTTGCAAAATTGCGCATAATCTTGTTTGTTTTCAAGAGCCAGTGGTAGTCAGAATGGCTTAATATTAGTACTAAGGAAACTACCACTATTCGGGGATGCTGAGGTAAGCATGTAATTCATGAAATGGGGAAACAAACATGTATTAACCTTACATAACTGTTTCTTTTTTCTACATCCAAGCTGAAGAAATCTGGACACTTGAAAAGACAATGTTTCCCATTACAGCATACACAGATCTTCAAAGTTGTTTCATTGAACAGCCAGAACCTTGCTAGATCTAGAGTTATTTGATTTGAACTGGGCATCTTGTAATGTATATCAATCTGAACAGATAGACTATTCATGTAGAGAATATCAAATAAAATTTTTAGTGTGGGTGGCTCTTTCTGTTCATTATTGTGTACACTCCAGTGTTGGGTTAAAGTGTTATCAAATTATTAATAAAGAGTGTTAACAAGAACTGCTGGAGTGTGAATATTCCTGCTCTTTGTTGTCCTTTGAAGTGGTGGAGCCCATTTTCAGATGCTTCCTCCTTTTCGTGCTTGTTATAAGGAATCTACTCTAAGATAGCAGAGCCTTGACATTGCATGTGTAAATGGGTCTGGGCTGACTGTACTTTGCTTGGAGAATTACCACAATATAATCATGATTTACTCAGGTAGCAATGTACTGGGCCTCAGATGTTTTCATGGCTTTGTAAAGAAGCAATACTTATTCTCAGCCTCAGTCAGGCTTGGATCTATCCCCATATAGCACATAGAAGCCGTGCTATTCTGTTGGGTTGCCACTAAGTATGTTTAGGAAAATTGCTCTATTGAATGATGACTGAGTAATACTTATTCTCAAACAAGTGTAGTTGTGCAGGTTATATTATCCATATGTAATACTATGTAAGGATAATTGTTAGACCTCTTTCCATAATGTAAGAATTTGCTACTTCGATACAAAGTAAATTGATATAGCTGCAAGTGAAAAAGTAATACTTATCAGATAAAGTAATACTGATAATAGCAATACATACAAATAGCAAATCACTACAGTAGCCTGGGTCATTTAGGCTGTGTAGGCCGGTATGGCACTTTACATGAAGATACAACTTGCTTTAAGAAGTTCACAAACGAGATTTGGTCAAACATAGCCACATTAAAAAAAAAAAAAAAGATACGGAAACCATTACTGCATCCTATTAAACTATGGTGTAAGATACTTTTTTCATTGATGTACCCAATCTGAACTAAATATACCAACCCAAAATCCATTAAAACTAGATACCAACTGTACAATAACACGATTGTGGGCATGTCAGTAACAACGACTGTGATCCGGTGTGTTTATTCGTGAATAATTCATAGGCTAAGCAGAGTTCGCATAATACGGTTACATAAAAAAACAAAAAAAAAAGTATTCAATTAGCAAGAGCACAAACAATATAATTTTTTGTATCTTAGTATTTCAATTGTGATTTGTTCTGTATTGAAATAGAATCCTTTGGTTCAGGTGACTCACTCTATGTAGTTATAACTATCTTGAAATAATGAAGAAAGCAAGCAATATTGAGTCTGAAATTATATATTTGTCAACAGTTTGATTTTATGCTCTATGGGCAACAAGTATACAATCAACAGTGCTATGCATGCGTGGTATGTGTATGCTCAACTAACTACAACGTACTTAGATTCTCAGATGGACTACAATTTGTGATTTTCTGACTATTTTGGCTACCGAGATCATTTCAAATCATCATAATGTGGAGTACAATTACGTGATATAGACCAATTACTAAAAATTATTAGAGAAAAAGAAAGAATAAACAGTGGCTAATCTGAACACACCATATCTCTGCTGGGAATTAAGTTTCTATTAGCTATTGTAATTGTTTTGTTTGTTGTTTATGTCTACTGAGATATCCAGCTCAACCGCATATCCTCATACTATTAATTTGCTAGTAGACTTGTCATCGGCACTAATTATATTGATCAGTATATATTTAAAGGTACCATTACACTCTGTATATACATCAGAAAACTGAATCCCTCAGCTTAACATTACCACTACCAGTTTGATTTAAAGCCCACTTTAAAACATAGAGAAACTAACTGTTTCTCTGGATATCTAATTATATGAACAATAACTGATTGATTTTAAGAAAGCTATCTAACAGTCACTATATACTTGCAGAGTTAGGTGTTGTTTAAGTATGTGGCACAAGGTGTGGTATCACGTCAACAATGGAATTGACTTAAAATGTACTGTACTTTTTTTATTTAGTTCAGCATTAGTATTACACTAAATATTATATATAATATATACCTTTCTATTCGCAGCTAAGAGTAGGTAGTTGTTGAAATTTACAATTAACATGCTATGACATTAAGGGCAAGTAGTTAAATGTTTTGGTGAATTTTTCTCAGCTTTAATTTTTGGAATCAAATAAAGTATTACATTACCATGGATTGGAAAGTGATACTCATATGCTGTGTCCTCATACTGTTCAACTCAAATGCTACCGGAACTGTAACTGGTGAGATGATAAAAGTACAAAATAATACATGAAGTAATGATTACAGTACAAAATAAGAATTTCAGTAAATAATGTATGTTGAATTAATTCACTGACATGTAGCACAGACAATTCATTAATTATAAATAAAAAGTGGGTGGAATCAACGAGTAAAGGCTGGGGTTAGTCTTCAAAAGAAAGGCTAAAGTACGAAATAGAAAGCAAAAGTTTCTCAAATTAGGACAGAAAGTCAGAAGCAGGAGAGATAGACAATGAAAAGGGAGCTCCATGACTCAAGAAGAAGAGCTGAATAACCAATGGTATAGAATGATAACTGAGTAAGATAACTTGTGCTACTGCATTCTTACTTTGCAATATGTTAAGCACCACTGTGTGGTGGGGTACTTGCTAGTATGAATAAATAGAACAAAATTGTATTGCTATAAGCTGAAAATTCAAGGACTTTTTAGTGATTTTTTTTGCACATTATTGCATTTTTTATTAATGCTGAAGGTTATGATTTTGCATGTATCTAAGTATGAATATGTAGACAACCATTGACCAATAGCTCCCAACATAAAACGCATTCTGCTACTAAAAATGACCGAGTTTGATTTTGAGTTTGGTAAAGAGTTATTATTAACATAGTAACTATTAGCCACAGGTTATTGTGACTTGATAAAACAAGTTTTTAAAAAACATTATCACATAAATTTGAGCCTAAATAAAAAACAGGACTTGTTTACTGCTGTAGTACTACAAAAATAATATAGGGGCAAGCCAAAAAACTGCATTTTTAAGTGAAAAAAAAAGGAACTGTGCGAGTGTTAAAGGGCATGATGTACAATGCATACATTATATTTTATTCTTCCATTACCCACCCCTAATACTGTCTTACTTCTCTCACTCGCCAATAATATAGAAATTGCTTTGTACAGTTTTCATTGAAATTGTAATTATTCCGTGTTTTGACATTGTTTATAGTGGTATTGAGTCATGGACAATATTTGTATACTGGAGACAGAGCTTTGATTACCTGCGGTTCTCTGGGCAGCAACATTGTTGATAACTTTCATTGGAAGTTGAATGGATCAATATATAATGAAACCATCAGTAATATCAGTACATCACATACTTCATATGTATCTAATCTGATATGGAATTCTATTTCTAAACTATATAATAATACAATTATTGCTTGTGAAGCTAGTTATTCTGACAGCACCAATTCTACAAGTAATGAAGTTATGATATTACTTCAAGGTAAACTTTAAAACTATTTTGGTGTTACTTTTAAAATTCTGAAATATGGATAATCAACACCGGACAACTTTTGTATATAATGTATGTTTATATGTGTGTATTATGTAGGTATGTATGTGTATATATTATTTATGTACATATGTGTAGGAGTTCATTTAGATATTAATCTGTGGGAATCTTGAGCTATTTCCATGGGCACAACTTTCATACACCCTATATGGTGTTGACAAGAATTTTAAGGAGAATGCTAAATTGTAGGAGATTGAAGTGACACAATTTAACAAATGTTAACTTGTAAGGTCTTAGTTTCTATTCTAAGTTAGTAAGCTTGCTTCAATAGTGTTCAAATCTATTGCTCCCATAAAACATTGTTTATAATGAATAAAACTTACAAAAAGTAATCCTTATTGACAAATATTTTTATAACTTTCATTCTATTTGGCAGGATTAAATTTAAATGATTGAAGCATTCACATTTGCTTTTATATTTCACTTTTTCAAATTACATTTCACTAAGGGAAATTTTTAAAGGAGCAGGGAAAAATGAACTCAATGAATGCAGGCACTCCCTGACTAAACTATTTCATCAGTTAAGTGACTTAATTACTTTTTTATCTTTGCTTAACATAATCGATTGATGTGCTTAAAGTCACTACTACATTAGAAAATGATTTATTGAATTCTTTCTCAGGTATTAATTACTGATATTTGTAGCACATTTATCAATGATTTATTTTCATTAATGAAATAATTACATGAAAATATCACTATTTACTCTAGATAAGTATTATTAAAATTTATACTTTTTTTTAGGTATTCCAGATCCTATATCAAATTTGACTCGTACTGTTTATACTAGTGGAATAGTATTTATTTCCTGGGATGCTCCATTTCATTATGATGTACTAAGAACTGATCCAGATCTCACTTATTGTGTGACTATATGGAATACTACAAAATCACAACCTTCACTCTCTCATTCAATGTGTGGTATTAATGTCGCTGTGTATTCCTGTGAGCCGTTTCCAGTATTACTAGCTTGTGGAGCCTACAAACTTGAAGTATTGGCTTCCAATGTGCTAGGAAATAGTACAACTACAACAGAACTGGTCCAATATCCAGGTACTTATTTGTGGACATAATTCTATAACTATAAATAAAGCTTTAATCTACTATGTGTATACAGCATATAATTATTTTATCTGTTTGATGGGACATGCAACATTGTTAATGATGGTTATAAGGTCAATATTTGTCTTAACAGAACCATAAAAAATAACAAATCAAAAGTAATAGTCTAGGACCTGGCTCATATGCCTTTGATTACTGGCGAGAGTAACTCAGCTGTTTTAGGGTTTTATGTATGGCCCTAAGGAATGACATGAAAAATGTGAATGATATGCAATCTGCTGCAAAACTGGCCCCACTATTATAATATAAATGTACATTTGTATGCGAATGTTAGTGATCACGGAGGGTAGTGTGTGGGTAATGACATGTATCATCACGTACTTTCAGATTAAGGTGTATATGTGAAAGCTAAAATATTTATTACTTAGCTCAACAGTAATAAGTTATCTTATATGGTGAATACGTTCATCTAGAGTTTGAGGTATAGTGAATAGTCATTAATCTGTGATGGGATTCCTGTAGTTGCCACCACCATTGCACTTGCAGTATGCACCCCTCAATTCATACTAAAGCATCTGTAAGTATCTCGTGGCAGCAATTTGCTCTTCCAGTAACTCAAGCATCATTTTTTTTTTTTTATGTCAAAAGTTTTATCTTTTATTTATAATGAATATGCTATTCAAATAACTTAATGGGAAGCTAGAAAGGTTTAAATCCTCTTTAAAGCATCTAACAGGAAACTTGAAGGTTTTCTTCATCTTTAAAGTCTGTGTTGAGAAATTGTGTCACTGAAAAAATATATTGGGTCGGTAATTCTTGAACCCACCCCTCATATTGTATATCTGTTTGGTCTTCTTATGATTCTGACTTTGTTGATTTTCCCACATATTTCTGATTTAGATGCCCACTTATCATTGACGCTTAAATCTTTAAAGGACAGATGGAATGATAAGGTTGTTGAGATGAAAGTCTAAGAGCGATGGTTGTAGGCTGAGAGTGTTAAATGGGGATCAGTCAGTGATGTGATGCGAATTGTACCAGGTTCAATGCTAGTTTGGATGCTTCATGGGAAGGTCGATTTACAGTGGTTAAGACGGTGTCTGATGTTAATTATATAATTGTTCGAAAGGGTAAGAACCAAGTTCAAGAGAATATACTGTATCATAGCAAGCTTCACTATATAACAATGCCATTTGGTTTGCAAATGTCCCAGCGACATTTAAACTCATTTTGCAACAGGTGCTAGAGATTTTTCTTCACCGTATTTTGATGATGTGGTAATATTTTCTATTGATTGGGGTCATCATTTAGGTCATACTGGTGCTGTTCTAGCTAGACTTACTGAATATGGGTTATCTGTTAAATCGTCAAAATGTTGTTGGGGTTCTACACAATTTGAGTTCATGGGATTTGTTGTTGGAAATAGTTGTTTGGGTATATATTAGAGTTTACCAGTTTAGAGAATATTATGTCATACAGAAGATGATTCAACATCTTTGCTCTTTTTTGGGATTGGTTACATTTTATTCTCATTTCATTTCTCACTTTCCAGATTACATTTCTACATTGACAAAACACGTTAGCTACAAACAAATCACCTAGACTTGTAAATTTGACAAGTGACATTGCAGATGCATTCAGGTGTATCATTTCTGATATTTGTGATTTTTCTTCTTTGTTTATTCCTGTTTTATCAGATTCATTTTGTATACTTACTGATGGATCTATGTTTGGAGTTTGCTGTGTGCTATGTGTGTATAAGAATGGCCAGTGGATGCCAGCTGCAGTGTAACATGTTTATCACAATTTTATTGAAATAAAAATGTTTATGCTTGAAGACTATTATATACATTGAATCTTCCACATTAATTCAATACAATGATGTTGACTAGATGAAAACTGACTTCGTGACACCTCAACTCTGTCACTGCAATCATATAGTAGCCATAATTAACTTCTTTATAATAAGAATAATTTGAGAATTTTATGGAATAATACATGATTTTCTGTAAATACGATTTTTAGAATAAAAAAATAGAAAAATTCTAAAACTTTTGAGCATACTCTGGCAAGTCCTAACCATAATTCAACAATTAAATATTAAAAAAAAACTAAAGCCCTAACCATAACTCAATACTAAACATTTTAAAGAAAAATAAATAATAGGCTTAAATAATGCTTTGGAATAGTGAAACATTGAATCCATTGTATGGATTTAAAGGGAACCTTTTTTTTCGGCATCTTGTACTTTAAAGTCAAAATTATAATAATAACATTTTTCTAGAATGGAAGTTGAGTGGAATATATGGAAATTAAGTAGAACATATAAATTGGCGTATATTAAAGATCACATTCTAGAGCTTTATGATTATTTGATTGTACCATTTATCTGTCTTGTATTTAAGCTATATATTTACTTGTATTATAATGTTGAAATTTAAATCAGCGGAGTAAAGAAGTCCTAGACATTGAATAAATAAGAGGACAATGTGCATTTAGTTGTAGCTATTTCCTTAAGAATTCAGTTGTAAGCAAAAATATAATAAGAATATCATAATTGTCATAACATTCTTATGAAGTCAAACGTTTTAACTAACAAAAATACTGATGAATTATTAATAATAATCAATATTATGATATAGGACTTTATAAATTACTCGGATATCCTGCCAACAGTATATCTGAGAGATGTTTAAACTTTGTCCAATTATTTCCAAAATTAAACAACATTCAAAACTTGAGTTAATTTTTTTTTCTGGTTTGTGTACAGCTTTTTAGTCAAGGTGATTTTTAAGCTTGAAATTATTAATATAAAAAGCATAACAAGTAGATTATGTTGTTATCAACTTTTATACCAGTTGTGGTAGTTAATATTTTTTACTCTTCCTTAGATAGAGCCAGTACTTATAATATTATTCTAAAACCTTTGTAGTTGCATGTTATACTTTTTCTGAAAAATCATTTTTTTTATCTATTCTGAGAGTTGTTTGTAAGCATTGTGTTTTAGTTTGTTTATTATTATGTTATATTGAATATATAGAATCAAACAGAGTTGATGACGTTGAAGTAATTGCATATGGAAATAGAATTAAGATGATTAAAGCTGTATTTGTAAGTTATATTCCTATTAGATTATATATATTATAATTATGTGTAATAATATTTCTAGAACCGGAGAATTTGTACAATTGATGCAATCATTATACTTGACTATGAGAGTACATCCATTATTGAAACAGAAGATCATTCAAGAATTATCAGATTCACATTGGAGGATAACAAGCATTACCACAGCGTGTCTCTAAGAAGTCATCTTGATAACATTTCACTAGGATCTCTTAGTAAGAGAATTGTATATATTTAAATATAGAATATTGCTGTATTTATTGCATGACTGGAGAAAAAGTAAATAACTATAGAATTTTTTTTTTGCCCTACAAAGTTAACTAAACTAGTGGCAGCTTCAAACTCAAAAGTTGATGACTGCATAATATAATAACTAGACAACTAGTTTTGTTTAACAGTTGACACTTTCTTTTCTGAATCAAATTATTGTTTTTGTGTACTTTTTATGGACCTTGTTTGTGGAATTTGCCATCATTTAAATATGTCATGGAGACATTATTGCTGTTGATCATTCCTAACATTATCACAGTTATGAATAATTTATACATGTTTTGAGTAATATTAATATCCTGATTTTAGTATAGAACAATTTATTGTTTACACTTTTCACCAAAATCATTAAACATGTATACATAATATGAATCTAGTATACTAAAATTTTTTTTAATAGTACTGTGTCACTAGGAATTCCAATAAACAATTTTTTATTGGCTAATGGTCAGTTACAGTTAAATTAACATAGGAAATTTTAAAAACATACATACAGTATATAGTATGTATTACTTTAGTTAGAGTGTGATATGGCAAAATATTTCATGAGCAGTCTAATTTATTTTCGTGAAACAAGTAGTTATTGTCATGAAAGTAGTTTGTACTAGGGTGAGTAATTACTGGTGTAAAGTTGGCCTTGAAACTAGCTAGGGGCTCCGACACCCAGCTGACATTTAGCAGCTGTGTCTAAACTGGCCACTTAGGCTGCTGTAAAAACCCAGAAAACTGATAAGCCAGGCATGTTATTATGTAATCAGCTTCCTCAAAATAGCAGTGAGGTAATACCATATGAAAACTTGAATTATCTCACTGGTCAAATAACATTGTGATGATATCTACCTTGTAATATACATATATATTATATATATATGTTATGGAAACTGTCAATTGTTGAATTATTACAGGTACCTATGATGTCAAAATTGTAAATGCCACTCAAACAATTGATGGAGTAAATGTCTCTTCCACATTTATCAATGGAACACGAGCAAGAGGTGTTCTATATGTATTTTGGATAAACGGACAAAATTTATATAGACAATATCAACCATATTTTTATCCTGTAAAAATAGAAAAAGCTGAAGCTGGGTTTTACTTTGTAAATCCTTCTTATCTCTATAACACTATTTCAGCTTATGATATTGAGTATAACAATAAGATTTATTCAGGATTACCTGCTGCAGAAACTGAAATTATAACTAATATAATAGAAAATGAGAGAAGTTCTGAATTTACAGGTAATAAAGTAATCATAAACAGTTGATTACTGAAAACCACTATTGCATCTTAATTGAATTTTCTGACTAGATATTGCTTTCAATATGCTTTTAAAGAAATATTTTTTTAAAAACTTGGAGTGGTTAAATATGTGATATAGTGTAAACTCTTTACTACATTAAAAATTATCCCTTCAGCTTATAATAATTATAACTTCTTTTTTTTAATGTGGTCAATAGTTAGTAAGTTGTCTTAAAGATTTTTATTTAGTTCTTTTTTGCAGATCTATCCAATCGCGTTAATGATGATTGTAATTTAAATATAAAAAATTTTACTTTGGAAGTATTCTGTATGTGCAGTGATAACTTCCAAATTATACTAATGCAGACTTCTGACTATCTTCATATGAAGTATTTACACACATTCAGTGGAAGTTGTAATTTATTAAATAATTACACACTTAATTTTAGTAGTAATTACTGGGTGACTATCTTTCATGAAAGCATGGAAGGAATTTTTCAAGCTGACATTTTATATTCTAGTGCAGTAAATATAGATGACGGTTTACCTGCGTCAACTTTAATTGAAGTAAATGTCACAACCAGTACAAATATAAATATCATTAGTAAGTTATTAGTAATGATATTTTATATTATATGTATATAAGTGAATTTGTTTGTTTGTCATGTAGTTATTGTGACTACATCAATAACGATACTTTTATTAACTGTCATCATGTTATTTGTAACAATCTTCAAAATTATAACAACTAAAATGTAAGTTTTTTTTTAACAACACAGTACTTTTTTCATATATATATGACCTTATATACAATGTATAATATATATAATATATTAAGTAGACACGTATGGAAAGTAAGTATCAAAACATTAGAGTGATATGCTATCAATTAGAAATGAATTATCCAAAATTTTCTGGTATTATTTTTTAAACTAGATACATATATTAGAAATTAAGAACTTTAATAAAATTAGAGAGGGTACCTGTTTACTGAGTTAAAGGTTGTATCATAGGTACAAGCAGGTAATTGTATATCTTGTATATTTAGCTTTTAGTCAATTCAAGGGATTGCTCTCATACTATACGACAAAAAGTACATTCAAATAGATAGTTCACTGCCATCTTTCCATTCTCGAAATTATCTACTAGCTACTATAGAAAAATATGGAGAAAATCTAGCTGCACTTAGCTAACAAGAAAAATATAATAAATTTACATTATTGCAATAAAAATAATGTTGTAATTATTGCAAAAGAATATGTATATTACTTGTTGTTTTTTTATATTTGGATGTTAAATGACATCCAAAAATGCATTCAACTACAATTATTGATGTCACTTTATAACCCTTAAATATTGTGTACAGAAAAAGTAATAGTCTCAGTAAAAGAAATGAGACTTCGTTGAATACAAACTTATCAAATGATCAAATTTCACACGTCAATAATAATACTTCAGAAGTTATTTATGAAGAAATACAAGACATTAAACCAGATGATTATCAGTTAACTACCTGCTCAGCTTATGGGATAAGCTCAAAGAAGTGACTGAACTTAACATTTATACATAGTGTTTTCAAGTATCTAGAATACTTTACATTTACTCATTTAATTAGCTAGGAAGGTGAACAAAGCAAATTTGAAGAGATTTCTTTATAAATAGGTGTTTGAATTTTATGTAGTTTGCTTTCAATATTTTCTTATTATGAATATTATTTAATCCTGTTTTCTGAACACGTCAAATTGAAATGCTATGTCCTTTAGGGTAATAGTGACACTTTAATGTTTTCAAACTAAACTTACCTAAAATCACAGCAATAAATTTGAATTGTTCATTCAAATAAGCCTTTGAGATGAGAGTCAATACACACAATTGTGATTTATAATAATGATTATTATAATCAACACAAAAACTTGCCATCATGTGATGCTATACATGATATTACTATAACAAAACAGGAAGTATTTTTGTATAAATCATGTTTATTCACTATTGATGAGTAAATTCTCCTAAAACTTTCAACATTCATAAATTTATTATCATTATGTGCTTGGTGACACTATTCTTCTTTCCCAATCTTTTACCTGTTTGCTCAAATATTTACTTACTAACTCTCTTTACTGCTTGATACTCAATTTTCTGTTTGCCCACTCTTTTTCCTTCTTGCTTACTCTCTTACCTACACAATGTTTCCTGCCTAGCTCAACACACATGGACCTTTAATGGCTTCTATATTTCCAAGGGAATTGGAAGGTAATATTGATTGGTATGGCCATAAAGCACCCTATAAATTAGGAATTGCTAGCTAATTAAAACAATAATTTATTACAATTAAGTCTTGCCTCACTAAACCACTATTGCGAGGTTTATGGTTTGTTAGTTATTATAGTTTATACTTTCATTAGGATCGCTAAGAGGCAGTCCTTGCCTGGCTAGACACTTCCATGTATATTCTGTAGATTATGTGGATATTTATTGAACATGCTTAAATGATTATACCTGCATTTGAAGGATTAGAAACACTAAATACTTATTTAATATGACTTATTTCCTGTTGCATCTTGATAATCATTAAAAATGTTTATCTATACAGAAACGTGTGATTTTCTTCAATTAAAAAAGGTTAGCACATAGGAACACCAGACCATTAATTAAAGGGTAAAAGTGGTGAAAATCCTTTTTTTCTGCAAATACCAATAAAAATATTAAGTATAAACATGAATGACTCAAAACCTTTTTACTCAAAACTAAGTGGATGTTTCATAATAGCACCATCTTTACAGCTAATTAACTTCCTTAAAATTTACTTCTGGAGTGGGCTGGGCTTCATTATGTCGCAAAAAAGGTTTCTTATCTAAGCTTTGTATGCTTAGGCTGGAAGTCTTATTAGGTTGCAGCTATGTCTCTTTTGGCTGGGACTATTGCCCTTTAGGATAGACTATGACTTCATAGGCTGGAACTATTATTTTGTTTTTTAAGTAGGAACTATGGCTTCTACGTCAATGCTATAGCTTTTTATAGGCTTAGTTGCCTTCTTGTGCTGTAACAGAATCAATAGAAAATATATATATATATATATACAATTAGCCATGTGTACAAATTTCCTAAATTTTGTCATACAGAAGCTAGGCAATAAATTATTAGGTGATCTCAGTTTGTTGGCAGCTCATCTTAAATGATTATTGTCTTGTTAATCCAGTCTGAGCACACAAAATTGGAGTTGGAGAGTTTGTTGCTTGGTGAGAAAAAATGGTCAATACTCCATCAAAAATAGCTATATATGTGATGTCTGGGAAATATGTACAGCAGGATTATAGTCTAGTCGAAATTGTTTTGTAGTAGCCTCCAATCTAGATGTTTAGTTTAAGTTCCTCAGTACTATCATTATCTCATGCAATATGCTGTGTTTGTCCGTACTGGTGCATACACATTGGATGAGCAAGATCAAAATTTCTTCCTGAATTTATAAAAAAAATAGATAGCTAACTCACACATCAAAAAATCAAGGTTTTTGAACTGCCAAGGTTTTTGGAAATTACTCCCTGCACTGTCATGGCTGCAAAAATCACTTTTTACTGTTAAAAATAGTCCCAGTTTAAAAGTTATTGTTCAAGCCTACACAACAATAGCTCAAACCTAAAATACCACATAGTCCTAGTCAAAAAAGCATTATAGTATACAACTAAAAAACATAGTCTAAGCCAAAAAAACCACATGATCTCAGCCTATAAAGTCTAAGCCTAGAAAGCATAGTCCCAGCCTATGCGTCACTAACGTAAACATATTTTGTTGGCACCAAAGGGTTAACTGACAATATGCCATGTTTTTACTTTCTAAAACATAAAAGTTATCTCGGTCATAAACTGAATTAAGCATATATAACTGACTCATTTATAACTCCTTCATTCTCTTCATAGTGTTGTGTGTAATAAGGTGCTTGCAGGACCCAATGGAAATTGCCCAAACAGACACTTGAAACCTTACTTCTTCAGATATTGCTTAATGTAATGTTGTCTGGTGAATCTCAGTGCTAGGTACATTCTGTTTCATTATGCATTATTATGCAATTGCCACACCCACACCTCAGAAAGCAATTAACAACTATAGTCTCATTCTTACTATATTGTGCTAGCCTACCTATCTAAAAGCCTAGGTGAAGAACCTCCATCAGAGTTACTATCTCATGCAGATATCTGCTTTTGTCTGCAGCTACTATTGGTTCATACAAAAATGGAAGAACTTCATGAGATCACTTCCAGATTAAATATTAATTAATAAATGGCTTGTACTTCAAAAATTTAAGGTTTCTGAACTGCAATGACTGTTGAAATCACTGCCTGTACTGCTATAGCAGACAAAATCACTCTTTACTGTCAAAATCCATAGTCCCTGACCCCGTCACTTAATTAGTTTTGAGGTATTATCAGAAAAAAATTTCACCGCAGTTTACCCTGTAATTTTTCGCGCAGACTTTGAAACTTTCTTAACGATACTTACCAACTTTGTTTTTATTGAACTTTAGTCTTGATTAAACCGTCAATTCATGAGACATGACCTGACTGGCTTGTCTCAGTGATGGAGAAAACTTGCGCAGCTTATGGGTGCCACAATAGTCACAGAAAGGGTTCAAATTTCCAGCCGATAAAAAGCTTCGAAAAGTTTGGACTCTCCAAGTTCGGAGGACTAGAGCACAATTACCTTTATGGGAGAGTATAGAGGTTTTAGATGGCTAGGCAGCTTACAAGTCAATAAAGTTATATTCCACAACATTTTTTTTATCACTATCAGAAAACAGGCTCCTATTACTACCTCATGGCTAATTCTAATGGATATTGAGAAACAATCTGAACTCCAAACCTCCCCGAGAATTTTAGAAAAAGTGATTGTTAAAATGTTAATAAAAAATCAAAAGGAATTAAATTAACATAATCTATAACAATACAAATAGAGCAATGATAAAAATATTCCGATTAGCTTACTGTCAATGAAAAACTAGAAAATTTACAGGGTAACATGCCTATTCTTCTCCCTCAAAAATGCCAAGAATTGCTTGCTGCTTCATTTCAAATATGACATTGTTCAATTCATGGTTGTAATTTTAAAAGCAGTGACCTTCCTTCTCAAAGTACTGGGCAACACATTATGAAATTCAAACTGGGAGTTTTATTCTTATAAAAATTAAATTAAGCACTTTTCTCAATTGGTTTCAAATATTAATCCTGTTTTCCCAATGTGTTTTTGTAACTTTGAATGCAATTTTAAAACTTGAAATTTAATGTTTCGCACTTTCTACCTGATTTTACAATTCATCCTTGCTAGAAGCAATATACATGTGTATAAGTTACACTACAATGTATACGTAGGTTACACCATGACATGGAGGTTGGAATGGGATTTACACAAGCGAGGGCTGAAGGCCCGAGGATAGCGTAAATCACATACTGACGTAACAGAGGGGTGCAACTGACTTGTGCCATGGCTCTAGGCTATAGGAGACACATAACTAGTGATGTGCTTGAGCACAAATGGCGAGGGAGCCTAAAGACTATACTATTTTGATATGAATGATTTCTACTTCTAACACTGGAGCTACTGAAAATAAGGTCGAGTTTTTTAATTACGCATACACTGTAAAGGAATTTCAGTACCATAGTAACAACTCGCTGCAACTGTTTGAATTGAAGGAAAATAACAACAACAAAACAATACACGTTATTTAAACGTTTTCTTTGTGATATTATTTAGCTAAATAGTGGCTGTAAAGCACATTGCTTTGACACAACTGGACATACACCTATACAAGACTTACCTCCGCGGTTAGTCTAAGTGGACAATGCATTTTCAAGTAAATACTGCTGCGTATGGCTTATAACCATGCAAGAAATGGTACAAAAATAAATAAAAATAAAAGGGGCTACACCACCCCATCTCGGGAAGGAGGGAGGGTGGGGAACCGGTGGAGCCATAACGTAGAGTTCCCACGCCAAAGTGAAATGGTTAGGCTGTGAAAGAGGTTCCTGGTGGTGGAGTGAAGATCTATACCATAGCCGCGGTCAGAAATAGCTCTACAAATGTCTTTGACAATGGTTATGGTGTCATGAGCCAGGCCGCCCAGAGTCTCTGCAACTACAGGGATGCACTCA
>WLWI01001511.1_pt1 | contig 20161 bp, 8 predicted proteins | sample 6701501 | NCBI WGS metagenome assembly WLWI01 (sample SAMN12718690, study PRJNA515312) | sponge metagenome | isolation source: marine sponge | host: Mycale hentscheli | place: New Zealand: South Island, Marlborough, Capsize Point | collected 2014-11-01 | reverse complement strand
CGCCTTTACCTGGCGTTTTTTCGAAATCAGCAATAATAAGTTTAGCAAAAATACTGAAGTGTTGTAGTGCATAGGGCGAAGACGGCTTGTGCTACAGCTTCCAAATTAGGAGGAAGGCATCCCAAGGCTCCGTGCAGCCTACTGGTAGAATAAATTAGAAAATTTTAGATGCCGCGTTTAGCCGGGTTTTCACAAATCCGGTCACAATTGTCTTCCTCTAATTAATCTCACTGTATGTTTTATACATTATATTATGTGTAATATATTCAAAAAGCTAGAAATTAGAAATCAGAATAATCCTTCTCAGTGTCACTAAGGGTAAATGTTTATATTGAAAGCAGAAATGAAGGTGCATACACATTAAAAATAGTTACAGCTGTTTAACAATAGCTAGGCTCTCTTGCTCATTATTTGTACTGACACACAATACTATTGGGATTATTTGGCGACTGTTTTTTCCACAGATATGGTTCCAGTTCATCACTTCAATACGTTTCATCTGTATACTGCTCTTCTTCCTATTACTACAGCCTTCGATCTTGCTCATTGTATACATCCAGCTATGGATCATGCTCTTATTCTGTTAATCAAGTTGCATTGCGATGTACTTATAGTTCTAGTGGTGGTAAGTTGAAATTTAAATAAAAGTAAGAAGGAAATGTTTTGCAATACAGTTAGCAACACTTCCTAAACGCGGCATCTAAAATTTTCTAATTTATTCTACCAGTAGGCTGCACGGAGCCTTGGGATGCCTTCCTCCTAATTTGCACTTATGTTTATTAAAAATAGAAACTTTTAACTAAGTGTAGTTTCTATAAAAAAATGTGTTCAGACAATACAACTAATATTAAGCAGATCTCTTAACATCTTTATTCATCAAAATAATTATGAAAGTATATATATATTTTTTATTTCAGGTGTTAACACTGCTGGACTGGCTGCTGGTTTAACACTGGGTTCTTTATTTTTGGTCTCGTCTCTGTTTGTTGGAATACTGTTGTGTGTGGTGGTCGCTGTTGTTGTGCATCACAAGAAAAAAATATCTCGAGTGAGGACTAGAAATGTGGCTGAAAATCTTCCTGACTATCGAATGTCAGACCTTGCAGCTAGACAAAATGCCACCATACCACCTGGTGCAGCTGGATATACTTCCAATCCGTACACCCCGTACCCACAGCAGCAGCAACAACAACAACCACAATACCAAAATCCTGGAAAGGGAGTGAGTGCTATGGACCAAGATCCTCCTGCATATGGAGAGGAGACTAAGGATAACTTTGACACTAACTTCGAACATATGTATGATACAGTTGACTATGAAGATCTCACAAACTAATAATGCCATTCAATTGTTATATAACATTTTAGTAGCTACCATAAGAAACTACAGTAGATATCATGTATCACTAGTATTTGCGGTTCACTGTGATTTTTGACAAAATGTCATTTTATGTATTAATTATGCTGCCATAATTCCTTGATATTATTTTAATTACTACATTAAACTTTTATTAACTACTTTGTTATTTTATTCTATGTGAACGGGTCATTGTAAGTCAACCCAAGCTAAGGAATAGTAAAATGAAGGACCAGCCCTGGCAGTAAGCCTGAGCAGTAGTAGTATTGCGGTAAGGCACCACAAGCAGTTTGCTAGAAATAGACTATCAGAGCTGCTCGGGGCACTCAAGTGTAGTCTAGAAGAAGGCTCTGTGTAGGGGTGTACTAGCGGCAGAAGCACTCCCGTGAATGGTAAGTTCTGCAGAGTGACTAGCGGAATGAATAGAGAGTCTACTTGTATATACATTCATTAATTCATTCAAAGTAATACAAGTTACAATTCAAGGCTATATGAGCAAAAGCATGCTGACAAGACCAATGGGTTAAGTTGCAAATTCATTGAATGATAACCCTACGTACTAAACAATAAAATTGTTAATTAGTCATTAGTGACCTCCTCGACCTAGGCCATGTGCGTCGCAAGGAGAGGCTGTTCAGCTGTCTGGTCTGTCCCAGATTGTTACTATGGCACTGAAATCCCTTTACCGTGTATGCGAAATTTTAAAACTGGACCTTATTTTCAGTAGCTTCAGTGTTAGAAGTCAAAATAAAAATAGTATAGGCTTTAGGCTCGCTCGCCATTTGTGCTCAAGCACATCACTAGTTACCATTACGTCATTTTTTTCTATAATAAACAATCCCTGGATGTCACGAGAAGGTGTTCGTGTAGTAACTCAGGTCCTCCAGATGTCTTCCGCGTATGTGGCCGTCTTCTTCGCTATAACAGTAATAGGGGGTAAGCTAATGCCAAATAAAAATATTGTAGGGTAATAAAAAGAGATTCACCTGTAGCTAGCTATCCCTCAGTCCATTGGAGGGTTTGGTTAGTGCAATGAGCTGTAATTGGATGGATTACTGCTGGGCTAGTAATGGCCTAGTGTGGGGAATAGAATAGAGGAAATATATACTCAGGGAGCCTGGTAATTTCTCTTCTGTTTCAAACAAAGCTGTATTTTATTAGCAAAGGTAGCTAATTTGGCAAACTACTCTGGTTAGTTCAGTCACTAGTTAATACTTTGTTTAAAAGAGTACCCATCAAAGTTGTGTTACTCTATTGTATCTAACTCTAGGAGTATTTCTATTTTGGGAATGATGAGTCTATACTGGCCCTTTCATTTTCTAAAGCAACCCTTATAATACAGAAATATGTAACTTAATTCCAGCTATGTAATAATTGGCAGTCATCCAGGTTATATATGATACAATTTCTATGACTGAGTGGACAATGTCTAAATTGCATTGATCTCCAATCATGTTTTCAGTGGTAAGAGTTAATATCTGTGGTTATTTTATTCACATTAGCTCATATAGAGTATTATTAAGTGGGAAGTTATGAGTGTATTTTGTGGGTACTAGCTACTTAGCTATATACAGCAGTGTAGGAAGAGGTTTTCTATAGGGGGCTCTAAGGACATGTTGTTTGTGAGAAATCATCTCATTAGATTGTGCCCTAAAACTATGGGGAGGCTCCAGCCCTCGGAGCCCACATCTCTCCCCCATCCCCCCCTTTCTCTTTCCATGTCCTGCATACATAGTATTGTAAACTATATTATATATAGACAGTACTATAAATGTATACAATTTGACAGGAAATACTGGAGGATATATGTATGTGGGATACTTAGTTGATTATACTCGAGGGAGAATAGTTCACTATATTCATAGGAGAATAGTTCCACTGATATATATGGCTTAGAAATGTACTCCCCAAATGCACACATCTAATGTTTCAATGTGCAGGGTTTAAAATTCCCAAGTATTTCCTGTCAGACAACATAGCAGTGTTTAGTCATGCCGAATAGTGATGACTTGTTTATTTTTTTAATATATTTGGGATGAAGTAAGTTACCATTATATTATCTTGGTAGCTACATAATATTAAGAATTGAAATAGGCTGAATATGTTGGTTTTTGCCAAGCCACAGCTATTATGAATATTATTATTAACCAGGAATTTCTTTTAGCTATAAAGTTATATAATATATAGTCAAGTAATAAAGTGCAGCAGAAAGTATACTAGCTACATGTGCTGACAGTTGTATTTTAAGTTTAACCTGAGCTGGATTACATCAAGCCAACAATTTGTTCACATCATCATTCCAATCATTCCACTGAAACCAGGAAGCCATACTAATACGGTGCTTAAGAATACTAATTTAAGGCAATAATAACAAAACTATTAAAATCTTGTAGTGTTTTTGGTTATTTTTTTTAAAACGCAAAAGCCTAATTCAGTGTGTCTGCAGTTATTGATGGATAAATGCAACGCTTGAAATTTCATGCATGTGAATTGACACTATGATCTGCAGTTATTGGTGGATAAATGAAACGCTTGAAATTTCATGCATGTGAATTGACACTAAACAATAAAACACTACACGAATTTATAAGTAGTTTATTTATATGTAGTTTACTGTTATGCACTTTAAAATTAGCGTGACCCAACTAATTCACACCAAACTGGTGGTATGAATGCCCACCATCTTGCATAGTGTGTCCTTCACACTTTCTGCCTTAGTGTGAATGCACACTTAGTGTGAAATTCACACTCAAGGGAATAGCATGGACCCTTTACCAAACATTAATTATTTCATATGCAGGCAAAAACCAATGCTATTATCATTGTAATCTACCTTATAAATGTGTTGTACACTTGTGTGCTAGGTAAGAGAGTTGACTAAGAGTTTGGTCTTCTGATTAATGAGATCTGGGATTACACCAATCTCTTTTTGGAAAATAATTTTGATATGTAGTATTAGAATCTATGTAACTTAAAATAAATGTAAGTATGACTTCATACTGATTATGGTGTGAATTCACACTGAATTTAGGGTGAACTCACTCTGAATTTGGCGTGTACTTCACACCAAAATGACGAGGTGTGTGCATCATACCATATTTTAGTGTGATTATTGTTACAAGTGATTCACATTTAATTTGGTGTGAACTACACATCTTTTGGTTTACAGTGATACTAGTTTTGTAATAGTCTGATAGTCAGGAACAATGATGCGCATGTAGCTAGAGTCAATTAAGAATTAACTTTTGTTTTTAGTAATATGTGCATGTTACTGGATTTGATGAACTTGCTCAGGATTTATGCATAACATATGGAAGGATAACTAGATAGCCCAGATGATAAAGGTTGGTGAGTATATAAAGATATTATGTTTCTACTAGCCGAGTTTATTAGTGGTTGCTATGAGTGTTGGTTTAGGTTATCTTAGATTTGCTTTCAACATTGGGAGTTACGATATAAACTATAACATTTGCTGCAGTTTAGGTAACTGGTGGTACAGGTGTTTCCGAGTTTCTGGTGGAAAATTATAAGAATATTATATATCTATGTATATGTATATAATTATGTAAGTATGTATGTGTATATATATATAAATTATATATGTATATATATACATTTGTGCTGTACTATTAAATAACCAGTTGTGATTGTCAACTTCTTATAACTTGTTTAGGAGTTCAAAGCCAAAGTCTGAGGCTGATTTATTATTCCAGTACCAGTAGTTATTCCTTTGGTCGTCTAGAAGTCTATTACTCCTATCAATGGATTCCATTCACCATTGATGGTTTTGACATGCATAAGGCAGACCTGGCATGCTGGTGGCTGGGATATGGATTTGCTTCAAGATATGCATTAGTTGGAACTTTGGGGGAAATGCAATGTAATGTTTATTTTATAAGCCTTTCTTTTCATTATAAGGATACATTATATTATTTCAATCAATTATTAGTATCACGCCTTGCTTCTTCAAATTAAGGTTAAATTAACCCTGATTCTGCCATAGGACTAAGTTTTCATACAAAATGAAGGCTGTATGAGCTCTTTCATATTATGTTGACATAATTATTAACGTATGCATTATATTGTTTTTTTTATGTCAGAAACAGTGTTTAAGTAATAAATTAGCATTAACAAACATTTAAAACAAAAGGGTAGAATTTTTTTTATATTGCAGGTATAGTCGTGCCAGCACATCCTACTCTGCCTATAATTTAGTGTGCTCAACTGCAGCTACTTCATTCAGTTTATGCACGTACTCAAGAAGAACAAAATATATTCATTATTCTGATGTTGGTCTACAGTGTACTAATTCCAGTAAGCTAGTCTAGTTGAATGTGGCAAGTAATCTATTTGTAAATTCTGTTAAACGTAATACATTTTACTTGCTTCTGTTCTATGAATTAGTAATTATGTCATTTAATCGTATTTGTTAAATATTATTCATTCATATAACACACTTGTTATAAAGTACACAAATTTAAGTGGACATATTTTCCTGTTCTCAGCCCAACTCTCCCAAAACACTGCCTAAAATTACGGATCAGGTCAAGATTTGCTATTTATAGAAAACATTTTCTTATTGCCAAACATATTTAAGAAAACAACGTAACAAGCCATCCTTACATCAAAAGAAAGCTCCTAGCATAATAATAATTTTCTTTAGCATTTGATGGTGATTAAAGGATTTTGATGGTCATATCTGACCTAAAAAATGATATAACAACAAACTAATAGTAGTAGTGACTGTGATACTAAAGTCAGCACAGAAGAATGTAATAATACAGTTAGTAAAAATGTATTAAATTAGATTTAACACGGCTTTTACAAAATCTTGCAGTTCATTGAATTAGTTGTGATTTTGTATGTACTAGCTTCTTGATGCTTGTAACTATGTATGCATATTCTAGTTTAAATGTCTCTGAGAGTCTCATTTGCTTGCATCCTAAATGACAATAGCCCTGAATAAATTTCATAAAAGTGATACAGATTTCTCAAAAATTTGTCATATCTAAATCGTTTATACTATTTTATTACCTTCATGTTATTACAGGGAGTTCTCTTCGTCTTGTGTCAAGCTCTGGTTACACCACCAGTCTTTCAGGTCGTCTTCAGATATATATCAACAACACTTGGGGGACAGTCTGTGACGATGACTTTGGCTATACTGAGGCAAGAATTGCTTGTCGTCAGTTGGGTTACTCTGATTACTCTTCGTACCGGACAGCAAGTGGATCGTCTTAGTAAGAAAATATTCTGCAATAAAAATGATATTTCTCCGAAGTGCACTGTAATGGGTGATAACATTTCATTTTTATGCAATATAGCACTACTTTATTTGGACCTATTTGGCTAGACAATCTGTACTTTTGCTACTCCTCTACCACAAATCTTAGAAACTGCACCAGAGCTGTGGGGGTACACAACTGTAACCATGGAGAAGATGTTACTTTGACATGTTCTAGTAAGATTAAGATTTGTGCTAGTTTTTATCAGTTGGTATTTTCTATGTTAGTTCACAAAGATTGTCAAAGGTGGTGGGCTCTGTATATATGTGTACCAGATTTAAGAATCCCATCAATTCATTCTGGAGTTTTATAGTTCAGTAGTCTATTATAGGGATACATTGTTTTGTTTTACTCCAGAATACTAGCTAATTAGCCAGTAAATTGCCTTTTAGTTTAAAAATCAGCATCTCACCGAACTTAGCACTTAGTAAGAGGTTTGCTTCCAGCAGCTGGCCCTATGCTTGGCAATGTATTGCTAACTTTGAAGCGAAGTTAAGAAAAAATTTCAAAATTTTCCTTGAGCATAATTAATACATTTATCAACAATGTTTTGAAATGATAAAGATTGATCCAAGTTGAGTTAGCATTAAAAATTGCTTGTACTTACCTTTGCATAAGATGCATTTCCTTCTCTTTGTTCTCATATGTTTACGACAAGTTCAATGATCCCTTCCCGTATAGATTGATTTCAATTTAATTGAAAACAAGTGTCATTTGTGACGGTACTTAAAAAAAGGGACCAATTACATAAAATCAAAAATGTTCATTACAGTCTGAAAAATGACAAAGAAATTTTTTTTAGGATTTTTTTTTATTGGCCCACTGGTATATCCTATCCTTTAGCTACACTGAGACCAAATTTGAGTGCCTAAAACCGTTTCTTCAAGGTCCAAGCGCCCCGTTTTAACAGCCACCTTTAATCTTTCTTATTTTTGCCTTCCATATGTGCACGGAAATCTATCCCGCGAGTAATTGAAAATCGTGGGCGAATTCAATTTGTGGCTTAGCAACACATTGCCTCGACATTGGAAAATTACGGGTAAGTTCTTATAAGTTTTGTTATAATATTGCAGCAACAGAATAGAAATAATAAATGTGAATAATCAAGCTATATAAGTTGATGTTGCTACTTGAAGTTGGAGTCGTCAGACCAGGAGACTCTCCTGGGACTATTATTATTATGAGGGCACTGGAAGAATCAGCAAGTCTCTGACTGAACACAGATATCAGTGATAATGATGAGGACTTCTGTCACACTGCAACAGGAGAAGGCAACACATTTTGAAAGTCCATCATTGTGGTTCATTGATTTAAAGAGATTCCTATTATTATTCATTGTACATTTGTTCAAAAACTGACAACAAGCTGGATGATTCACTGAAGACAAATATAATTTTAAACTTAGCTAGCCAGTGAACTAACAACCAAGCTAGTGAATCACTTAACTGAATTTCTTAAAGAGTGACTGTGTTATAGTTATCATGACGTACAATAACTATCAAACTGTTGGAAACAGAAAAAACAAGCACAAAAAAGGCCTGCAAACTATGTCAAAATGCATCTAGTGCTATTTAAACCCATACCTGTTTAGTACCCTTATGCAATATAGGGTTTGATCTGAGTAAGGCCTCCACTAACAACAAAGTATGTGGCCCCAACTATAACTTACTACTGTTCAACTGAGCGCCACCATTTTCCATGTGCAAGTAAATGTCTTACGTAATCCGTAACACATTAGATTACAGAATTCAACATTAACTCCGACAGAAATTGAACAAAAAGTTTAATTGCAGTTTTCTCGAATTAACTGTGCTAAAGTTGGTTAGATTGCCACACGCATATATAGTGAACCAAGCGGCGCCTGCCTATAATCTTGGTATCAAAATACTCCATTTGAAGTGCTCTACACAGTGGTATAAATAACTCATTTTTCAATTTTTTACGCAATTGGTCCCTCTTCCCAAGTACTGTCACATTAAATAGTAATAATATCTCTTAAGGCATTGAAACTATTACGGAAAAGTTAGTAAGTGCTACTTATGATACAAGTGTATTATGTTTGCATTAGGTTCTTCCTATTATTGCAGACTCACGTAAGTGATACTGTTTTATTATAATATTTCTTGCCATGTAGACATAATACAATTACTTTGTCTTGTTTTGTTTCAACCAATAGCTGCTCTAAGTGGCAATTTAAGACTAGTGCCTACAAGTAGTACCTCCTCTTACTCCTACTCCAGTGGAGGGCGTTTAGAGATCTACTATTACAGGAATGAATATGCCTGGAGGCCATTCTGCAGTACTTATTTCAATAGCTATGACGCCAATTTGGCTTGCAGAAAACTTGGCTTTAGTCGTGCCTCTAGATACGGAAGAGTCGGAAGTCTGGTTTATTAATTTTATGAGCCCTTTGCTTTTATTATCTCACCCTCCTCCTCCTTATTAATCTCTCTCCAATCTCACTCTCTTATGAATTTTGCATCTTGTAGTAATATTGTTTCTGGAATTCTACAGGAAAAGTGTTTTTATATGTGACTGTCTACAGGAAAATCAGGCAAAATGCACATCTTCTGTAACTCATCACATTGAGAAGAAAATTTGATATATTCCTGATAATTGTGTGCACCAAACAGTAATAGTGTTTTGACATATATTATTCAGAGTGCATCAGTTCAAAATGAGCATTAATACTTCAATTAAATTTCTTCACAATCTGAAATTTCATTTTTGTAATTTTTTTAGGTATTATCAGGGGAGTGGACTTTATTCTATAAGATCAGATTGCTACAGCTATACTACCAGCTTTGACTCATGTTCTAGGTCTGTATATTCTAGTTCCAGTTGTTCTCACTACTATGATGTTGGACTAGTTTGTGCCAGTAAGTTCTTCAATTAGATGATATTTTGAAGTCATTATTACATACTCCATTTTAATTTGACGGAAACAAAAACACTTGTAAAAATGACTTTAAACTAGAAATGTAGATTATTTGAGTAATAAACAAAGATTAGGTAAATGTGTTCAGTGTAGGCAATCTATGATGTATAATTATATATACAATATGCTAGTGTGTCACCAACAACTACAATGACCAAGAACGACACTGTGTTTTCATGAATAATGTATATGAGCTTAGTAGGGATTTAAAGTGTATACAGTGCTTCCAGCTTAAAGAGCAAACTTTATGAAACACTATGATACGATCAATTTTATCTCACAAAACTGTAGTTACAAATTTCTTGTCAGTTAAAATATTGGTTAATACAAACACAGCACCACAAGGTTCCTCAGAAACTTCAAACCAGACTCAAAAGTATTTTCCAGCAAAGATAATGTATCAGGCCCTGCTGACACTCTCCTGGTGATGGTCAAGGTCATCTAGTAAGTATTAGTCATTGTTGAAGCTGTCAGTAGATGATGCCACTGGTAAACTTGGACTAAAGAACTGGATGTTGCCTCCCACACCAAGCCTACACTATGCCAATGTTGACCAGTCATTCTTCTGGAACACATAATTTATATACTTTTTTTATCATAATTATAAAGTTGCCATTGCAGATCTTTTATTTAACAAATGTCATGCCTAGATTTATTCATTCTTGATAATGCACCTTCATAACAGAAAGCTGGTAAAAATAGAATGTAAATGTGTGACAATATAATACTATGACTAATGACAACATCAGGAGGATTCCAGAAAAGCCTGAAAAGTGCCTGTCAGAGTGAGGTGGAATCAGAAGGGATGAATATTTCACACATCAGTGTGCAGCCTAGCACATGCAGCAAAATTAGTTGCAGCAAAATTAAGTATTAGTTAACATTATGAACTTTTTTTTTTGTCCAGGTCTCTCAAGTTTTGTGCTAAAACCCTAGCTAACTATTCTAAAACTACTAGCTAAAACCCTAGCTAACTATTCTAAAACTACTAGTTTGGACATAACTTGTCAACTAAAATCTAAATCACTGATTACTCACCTCTTACCTACTAATCCAGAATGCAGAAGAGGTTTTACAATCACTGAATCCTCTCATCGAGGTGCCTGTGCGAGTCCATTCTTGGCAGGCATTTCAGGAGTGCTTAGTTACTCTGTTTTCTGCGCCGCCTGGTTCTGAACAGCAGTACCGCCTGTCCCCTCCTAGTCCGTCCTCATGAACGACAAAAATTGCTACATATATTTTAACAAAATTATTCCATTAAAAGTGTATGGGAAAAATCGCTGTTCAATTGAAATCGCACGGGGAAAGTGAAATAGCGCGTAACTAATTGAAATACCTCAGTACCTAAGTGGAAACTAAGTGAAATACCTCGGTAGTTAAGTGAAATAGTATGGGTAAATGCGCACACGTAGAGCGTTAACCTTGGAAACGTACAGTTCGAGTAGTTTCTAGTAGGGGACAATGTGCAAGAGACTTTTTAAAAAGCTGGCCTACTATTAGCGAGTAATAGCACGGATAACCAGTGCTATTAGGGATTAATAGCACTCGTAAAGCAATTGAAATAACAATCGGTTTCGCCTCGTGCTATTTCAATCGTTACTCGTGCTGCTATTAATCTGGAATAGCACGGTTACCCGTACTATTACTCATACAAATTAGCAACAAAAACCCTTTGTTTACTGTTTAGTCAATTGTTTTCTTTCTTGCTATGATTATTACATTTTTGAATACAAGTCAAATAGACTGAGTAATTAAATCCACAATAACTTTTTAATGTAATTTCTCATGTAATTGAGTGGGTTTGTAAGTGAGAAAGTAGGTGAAAGTCTCTGTCACAATAGATTCAGATCAATGACAGTTAAGATGTAAATGTGATGTTTATTATAACTAACATGAGGGGTAGGTATGCTGCTCTAAATGCTAGCTGAACACCGGGTAGGAAGACCAGTCAGCTTGGAAACTACAGGGAACACACTTATGGAGTTATAATTTTTATTAATTGGATGTAACTTGAGTAAAACATTAAAATATTAACAAGTGATCAATGACCAATGACATCAGTGATAACGACATTGAAGATTAATCATAAAAGAGCTGGGGTAATCGAAATAAAATGATGAGGGCATATAAAATGAATTCCCTGATGGCTTTAGGTCAGAACAGAGTTGTTGTAGATAAATCAATCTATATGTATATATAAGGGGGAATGAAGTAGAGTAGGACACCAACAGGCTGTCTACTTAAGATAATTGCGACCGGATTTGGGAAAATCCACGTAAACGCGGCAAACAATTTTTTTCAGTATCACTGGGTAAAGCCTTATGGGTCGATTTTTTTCGAAAAATTTTTTATGGCAGAAATGGATAGACACCAGTTAGCTCTCGCTTATGACGCAGTTGAGCACAAGCCGTCTTCGCCCTACGTGCTACAACACTTCAGTATTTTTGCTAAACTTATTATTGCTGATTTCGAAAAAACGCCGGGTAAAGGCGTTACTAAGGTCAGGAGGCGTGCCTTGTGTCCGTATACTATTACTGCGTGTCTCCGGGACACTATGGAATAAACCGGTTACAGGCGGATTGAAAGAAGTCTAAAAGGCTTAATGCAGGGCTCCTTAAGAAACTATGGTGACGAGAATTGCGTGAGTACGTGAATTATGTAGAATAGTAAGTGAATTAGTTAGCTACAGTTTTTTCCGGGCTGTTAGTGAAAAGCCCGCCAAAAATTTATTAGCAACTCTCCGTACACGAGTCCAACCGGCTAGTGTTTCTAGCCTCCTAGTGTGAGTTCTAGAGCACGCCAGAGCTTATTACAGCTTCCAAATTAGGAGGAAGGCATCCCAAGGCCCCGTGCAGCCTACTGGTAGAATAAATTAGAAAATTTTAGATGCTGTGTTTAGCCGGGTTTTCACAAATCCGGTCACAATTGTCTTCCTCTTTTTAATCTCTCTGTATGTTTTATACATATATTATGTGTAATATATTCAAAAAGCTAGAAATTAGAAATCAGAATAATCCTTCTCAGTGTCACTAAGGGTAAATGTTTATATGGAAAGTAGAAATGAATGTGCATACACATTGAAAATAGTTACAGCTGTTTAACAATAGCTAGGCTCTCTTGCTCATTATTTGTATTGAAATACAATACTATTGGGATTATTTGGCGACTGTTTTTTCCACAGATATGATTCCAGTTCATCACTTCAATACATTTCATCTGTATACTGCTATTCTTCCTATTACTACAGCCTTCGATCTTGCTCATTGTATTACATCCAGCTATGGATCATGCTCTTATTCTGTTAATCAAGTTGCATTGCGATGTACTTATAGTAGTTCTAGTGGTGGTAAGTTGAAATTTAAATAAAAGTAAGAAGGAAATGTTTTGCAATACAGTTAGCAACACTTCCTTTATACATAAATGTAATGCACTTATGTTTATTAAAAATAGAAACTTTTAACTAAGTGTAGTTTCTATTTAAAAAATGTGTTCAGACAATACAACTAATATTAAGCAGATCTCTTAACATCTTTATTCATCAAAATAATTATGAAAGTATATATATATTTTTTATTTCAGGTGTTAACACTGCTGGACTGGCTGCTGGTTTAACACTGGGTTCTTTATTTTTGGTCTCGTCTCTGTTTGTTGGAGTACTGTTGTGTGTGGTGGTCGCTGTTGTTGTGCATCACAAGAAAAAAATATCTCGAGTGAGGACTAGAAATGTGGCTGAAAATCGTCCTGACTATCGAATGTCAGACCTTGCAGCTAGACAAAATGCCACCATACCACCTGGTGCAACTGGATATACTCCCAATCCGTACACCCCGTACCCACAGCAGCAGCAACAACAACAACCACAACACCAAAATCCTGGAAAGGGAGTGAGTGCTATGGACCAAAATCCTCCTGCATATGGAGAGGAGACTAAGGATAACTTTGACACTAACTCGAACATATGTATGATACAGTTGACTATGAAAATCTCACAAACTAATAATGCCATTCAATTGTTATTTATCATTTTAGTAGCTACCATAAGAAACTACAGTAGATATCATGTATCACTAGTATTTGCGGTTCACTGTGATTTTTGACAAAATGTCATTTTATGTATTAATTATGCTGCCATAATTTCTTGATATTATTTTAATTACTACATTAAACTTTTATTAACTACTTTGTTATTTTATTCTATGTGAACGGGTCACTGTAAGTCAACCCAAGCTAAGAAATAGTAAAATGAAGGCAGGCAGTAAGCCGGAGCAGTAGTATTGTGGTAAGGCACCACAAGCAGTTGGCTAGAAATAGACTATCAGAGCTGCTCGGGGCACTCAAGTATAGTCTAGAAGAAGGCTCTGTGTAGGCATGTACTAGCGGCAGAAGCTAGCACTCCCATGAATTGTAAGTTCTGTAGAGTGACTAGTGGAATGAATAGAGAGTTTACTTGTATATACATTCATTAATTCATTCAAAGTACAAGTTACAATTCAAGGCTATTATGAGCAAAAGCATGATGACAAGACCAATGAGTTAAGTTGCAAATTCATTGAATGATTACCCTATCTGCTAAACAATATATTTGTTAATTAGTCATTAGTAACTTCCTCGACCTAGGCGGTCACAAGGAGAGGCTGTTCAGCTGTCTGGTCTGTCCCAGACACTATGGACATTACATAGTTTAATTTTTAATTGTCTGATGACAAAAATATATGGTAGTAGCTATATAACCTGATATCATAGCTAGCTAATTGCCTGTAACTTACAGCACGATGATACTTTTTACAAGTTTTCTTTCTGTGTAGCTTCAGATAATAAATCTCATGGAGATTATTATATAGGAGTGCACAGCTGAGCCCAGACTTCTTCAGTACATTATTCAATTAATTTGCATCAAGTAAATTAAATGTTTGAACTGAAATGACAAAATAAAACAACAAAAAAAAAGAAGCTATAGCTAACAATTTCATGAGTACGCTACCATTATGCTTTTTGTGTCAGTCTTGTTACCAGTCACCTAGTGGTTATATGGATTGAATGTGTGTGTGTGTGTTTGTATGTGTGGTTTAGGACGCAAGAATTTATGTCAGTGAAGTGAGTAACTTTATGGTGTAGCCAGACTCGTTAAAAGCTAGTTGCTAATTAGTCCATTTAAAATTATTGGGACCTAGAAATTTCTTTGTAAAGTTAATGATATATTTTAGCCAACACAATACTCTGCACACATTTTATTACTGGACTCAATCTGAAAGTGGTGTGCATGTTGAAATGGATAGCTAGTCTCCAGGACAAACTTAGTGTTCTTAGAGACGTGTCTTATAGAAATGCAGTAGACTGTCAAGCTAAACGCAACCAAAAGTTGAACCATAGCAGATCTGACTGTGTGTTAGAAATTGGCCAATAAGTACTTATGAGTTTGCCAGGAATGACAGCTACCCTTGAGGATTTGTGGAAAGGTCATTTTATAGTTACAGAGAAGCATTAAGCTATACAAAAGGATTGGGATAACAGTATAAGAAACTACAAAAAGCCAGAGATGAGAAAGCTACTACATTCCTTTTTTGATGTGATTGGATTTTACATGGAGTTTATAAAGACTTTGGCAAGATTTCTTCCAACCTTACACCTGCCACATCCTGCAAAGCGGACAAGAGGGTGAACAAAAGAAGCTTCATGCTTCTAATGGCTGCTTCCCACAATCATCCAAAGTGAGGTGATCGTGCTGGCGATCTCTATGTAGCAGTAGAGTTGAGGAAGTTAATATAAATAATTACGTAGCTCTTTTTGGGCTCCCACAAAGTTAGAACCATTATCTGTAGCTAGAGTTTCAGGGCATCCTCGGCGTCCAATGAAACGATGAAAATCAGCTAAGAAAGCCTCTGATATCAAATCGGTTACCATTTCTAATGTACAGCTTTAGTCGCCATACAAACTAATGCACAAACATTATACTTTCTATTGCTGCAGTCCTTATGATCTGCTCAGACACTCAGTCCTAGTTATCATTAGGCTAGTTTGACTTTAATTAAATTAAGAAGCACAGATACACAGGACACACAGAGATGACTTTGTATTACTGACTGACTGACTAGCCATGAGGTACAACCTCCTTATATCCTGGCTAGGTTCAGGACTCACATGATATTACATGAAACAAAAGAGTGTTAAGTCCCAAACATGCCACACACATTCAATACATACAACTTGCTATCTACAACACAGTGTGACATAAACAGAATGATTAGGAATATCATTTAACACACATGCACACACAACAATGTTCATTCATGTAGCTGGGGTACCACATAGCTATAGTATGTCCAAGTTTATTTGGCCCGATAAAAAACCCCGTTAATAACGTTTGAACGGAAGTAGCTACGCTTCCGGGGTTTGTACATTTTTTTGAAGCTCGTACCGAAGCGGTCCAGAAAATTCCCTTTAAAAACTTCTGAGCCAGCGGGAAAGTGCAGTTCCAAAACTCAATAGAAAAGTCTATAGCAATAATAAAACCACACGTCCCCGCGCTACACACGGCAGGATTTAGTCACGGGCTCAAACCGGGTCAACCACGTGCAGTACCTCACAAACAATTGAAACAAAAAGCAGTCATAGTTTGGTGAATTCGTTTCTACCCTTCTGCTTGACATTCTGGTTCATTTAGGCATTTAGGTAGTTAATAAAAGTTTAATGTACTAATAATTAAAATAATATCAAGAAATTATGGCGCATAATTAATACATAAAATGACATTTTGTCAAAAATCACACTGAAGACTAACGCAAATACTGATACATGATATCTACTGTAGTTTCTTATGGTAGCTACTAAAATGACATATAACATTTGAATGGCATTATTAGTTAGTGAGATCTTCATAATCAACTGAATCATACATATGTTCGAAGTTAGTGTCAAAGTTATCCTTAGTCTCCTCTCCATATGCAAGAGGATCTTGGTCCATAGCACTCACTCCCTTTCCAGGATTTTGGTATTGTGGTTGTTGTTGTTGCTGCTGCCGTGGGTACGGGGTGTACAAATTGGAAGTATATCTAGCTGTAACAGGTGGTATGGTGGCATTTTGTCTAGCTGCAAGGTCTGACATTCGATAGTCAGGAAGATTTTCAGCCACATTTCTAGTCCTCACTCGAGATATTTTTTTCTTGTGATGCACAACAACAGCGACCACCACACACAACAGTACTCCAACAAACAGAGACGAGACCAAAAATAAAGAACCCAGTGTTAAACCAGCAGCCAGTCCAGCAGTGTTAACACCTGAAATAAAAAAAATATATACTTTCATAATTATTTTGATGAATAAAGATGTTAAGAGATCTGCTTAATATTAATTGGAGAAAAGACTGGAGAAAAAAATAACTGCTTGTCTTGATATTTCATCAGTTAATACCTCAATTTAACAATATGCAGTGAGGCAAGTAACATCACATACTGCTAGCTTTAACAGTGCAATAAAATTTTATAAATTATGTTTCATTAAACTAGATATTATAGTACCTGGCATCTCTCTTTTTTAGAGCATAAGAGATTCCTTGAAAAGATATAATTAAACATAGTGTGAAAATACAATAAAAACAAACCCTTACCATTGGGTGAGCTTGTTGTAGAATATGCTAAAATAAAAATAAATAAAAATAGTAATACTAAAAGTGTAAACTTTAGTTTTGGTATCTTAATGTTTCAAAACTAACATAATGTCAGGTTGGTTTTAATAAATCAGAGCAAACAAAGAGCGTTTTACACTTTACAGGCTTAAAACTGGTTTCAAAGTAAACTTATTGAATAAAAAGAACAACAAATGCTGCAATTGAATGAACATGCACTTTATGTACAGACAGACTACCATGCTACCACTTCTTGTGCAATAAGTAACTTTTGAACACTTACCACAACAGAAACCAAGGAGAACAGGCTTCCAGAACATTACCTATGTTTGGTTTTTTTAACGTTCCTTCTTTGTTAAGTGCTCCTTCTTTGCTTTTTTGTTAAGTGCTGCGTTTTGTTAAGCGCCTGTTTTCTTCCCTGTTTTTAGCACATTTTTTTAAGCGCTCCATGCTTTCCATATACTGCTAATTGGCGCTTGAGTTGGTAAACTATCATCATCTTGGAATGCAAAATGTAAAAAAAAAAGAGTACAGTGTAGTATTGAGTTCACACCCTCGATCGTCTGCTCCACATGTCGCACACTCACAGTTGAACCTTCTAGAACTCTTACGTTGTAGAATCTGGAGTGTGTTAATTGTATCAGTTGTTTTCTCTTTTCAATTGTTTTCCTATGTCTTGCCTTCATGTTAGTTGCTCTATGATGTCTTTAACCATGAATAATTCATTAGGGACCGTTTAAATCAGGATGAATAATAAAAAAATGTGGCATAATGATGTAATCTTTATTTTAGTGTTGCACCGATAGACTTATTTACCGATTTAACGATATACCACTCTAAATACTGCCGATACAGATGCAGATACCAATATTTCCTTTATAATTGCATCACTATTTTTAAATTTAATAAGTTTACAATATTGATATGAATATTTTAGAAAACACTGGTAATGTCACTTTCTCTTGCATTCTAAGTTGTGTTTTATAAATAGAAGCATTTCTGCATTTTTCGGATCAAGTCTATTTCTTTTTTCAGAGTAAATATCGCCTGCAGCAGAAAAAAGACTTTCTGAGGGCACTGACGTTGGCGGTGAAGACAAGTACTGTAGTGTTAATGAGCTGAGGGAGGGAAATCGATAATGATTGCTTTCCCACCAAATGTAAGCATCACCTACTTGGTAGCGCAAATTTGGTTCTGTGTACATCTGTGTACATCTGCAGCTGCTACAGATGCCAATTCCATACCAAAATTAGGCAATATCAGCAGATACAGATAATTTGCATAAATGGTAAAAAGTTCCATTTAAACAAGTTATACTTTAAGGTTAGGCTCAAAGCTGCGCAATAATTCCTTTGAAATGTTAGGTCACAAAATATGAAACTTGTGGTCAAAACCCATTCACCACATTTGTTTGTAATTTCTAGGCAGTGTGTGTATTTAAGCAGCCTAGTGTTTGTTGTCATGAGCTACTGGTGATTCAGATATAGCCAGAATAGCTTATTCTTTAGACTACTGAAGCTATTATTCTTGGAAACTTGTAACAAATTAATTCTGTTTTTATCCGATAAAATGTTACATATTTGGTACTTCAAGAAATAAAAGATATCGTGTTTTCTAAAGCTTCTGGTTCACTTAGTAAGAACAGTTAAATAATACAGTGCTTCCAGCTTAAAGAGCAAACTTTTGATTTTTGACTGTGTTATGGTTTTTATTCCACTGCAGGGAAACTAAAAGATCTACAAAGTTCATTTTTTGTATGAGCCTGTTAAACTTACTTCTGCTTTCCCCCGAACTATATTATTTATGCAGGCCAGCAAGCACTGCTAGGAGAAAGCACCTACCAAGAATGAAGACTGGAAGTCGATCGCATCTCAAGAAATACCCCGTCACCATTTTGGACTTCTTGGCAGTACTGCACGGCTACCCCAGTAGTTTAGAAGCTGATTTTTTGTGTATCATTTTCTTACCCGTGCGTGCATGCCATAACGTTGAGTTTTTTTTAAATTTTATTTTACTTTTCTGTTTACTCACCTTACCAGTGAACTATTGTCGATTATTTCCGTGAAATTCCGTAAATTAAAAATATCTCAACATTATAGGGTCGACCCCTAGTGGCCCTAAACCCTGGCAAAATTTGAACCATAGCAGTTCTTAATGATTCTCGTCTACTGCGGATTGGCATTCGGCCCCAATGTTTAGGTTACTAGTCTCGGTTAAGCGCCCTTTTATTTTTAATCAAGACCTGTATTCATACCGTCTGTAGTTAAGCCTGAAATATTTATTATATTTTATATATTGATATTATTATCAGTAGTAACAAAATAGTACAACAATGAAACTAATGCATTTTTGTTAAGCCTGAAATAATTGAGATGTAATAGCAACTGTGATAGTTGTGATTAATAGCACAAGTGTTGTGAGAAAGTGACGAGCGAAATTCTCGCCACTTGAGTGCGTCATACTTCAGTACAAACACTTTTTTCCATTGCTAACTGGCATTGCCCAAAATTCTCAGATCCATATTGCCTAGTGTATGAAGTGTGTTGAAATCGTGGAGCGATCACCAGGAACTATCAAATCGCCACTTCAGTTTTCCACTGCTGTGATATTATCACACTTTAAGATAGTATTAATATATATATATATATATTTATCTTTAAGAGTAACTCCTCTATACTTGTGCTGTGTCTTGCAAACCAGACCCCTTAACCTATTTAGAGGGAATTAGGTAAAGGGTCAGCATTGCAAGAGTACTTTTATGTTCCATTTTCTGAATAGTTCAGCTAATTGAATTTTTGTTGTTTCATACAGTACACACATTTTAATGATTATTATGTTCACAGGAGAATTTGGCAGTGTGTACAAAGCAAAACTGAGAGGTGAAGTTGTTGCAGTAAAAATTCTCAAAGGTAAGTGTGTACTAATGATGTATTGTTTTAATTAACAATCAAAACATTTA
>WLWI01001510.1_pt1 | contig 20177 bp, 20 predicted proteins | sample 6701501 | NCBI WGS metagenome assembly WLWI01 (sample SAMN12718690, study PRJNA515312) | sponge metagenome | isolation source: marine sponge | host: Mycale hentscheli | place: New Zealand: South Island, Marlborough, Capsize Point | collected 2014-11-01 | reverse complement strand
TTACCATCACAACTAGTCACATCTGAGTTATGGTGGATGGGACCACCATGGCTGTCACAGTCACCTATATTTTGGCCTGAGAACCCTCTTACCACTCAGACAAACTTACCTGAACTTAAGAAGCCACGACTAACTATGACAACTACAGTGAGAATGGACTTTTCTGACAGATTTTCATCCTACAATCACCTTCTCCGAATAACTGCTTGGATTCGTCGTTTTATACGCAATTCTCGCAAAAGTAAGAATTTGAGGAATACCTGTTCACACCTTACTTCTGAGGAAATCAACAGAGCAGAAATTCATGTTCTCCAAATTCATCAACAAAGAGAATTCAGTGAAGATATCAAAGCAATCCAAAAGGGCAGACAAGTTTCAAACCATAGCTCTCTTCGATACTTAAATCCTATCATGGGAAGTGAGGGATTGCTGCGTGTTGGAGGAAGACTGAGAAACTCGCAGTTGACTTCATCTCAAAAACACCCTATTATTCTCAATGGTAAAACTCATCTTACCCACATTCTAATAGACTACCACCACCATCTGCATCATCATGCTGGTCCGAGTTTACTTATTGGTAGTCTCTCTCCAATCTATTACATCACAGGAGCTAGAAAGGCTATCAGAGATGTTACCAGAGCTTGCATCACATGCAAATATTACCATACAAAAGCTTTACACCAACAAATGGGACAACTTCCAGAAGCTAGGGTAACACTTTCATCTCCCTTTACTGTAACTGGTGTGGATTTTGCTGGCCCATTCTCTATTAAACTTGGCCGTATAAGAAAGCCAGTAGTTGTTAAAGGTTACATATCTCTCTTCGTTTGTTTTGCTACGAAAGCTATCCATATTGAAATCGTTACCGATCTTTCAACTGAGTCATTCATAGCAGCTCTACGTCGATTTATTGCCATCAGAAGTGCTCCTTCTGAAATTGTTTCGGACAACGGAACAAATTTTGTCGGTGCAAGACATCAGCTTAAAGAGATCTATGATTTTTTGAACAGCAAAAGAACTACCGAGTCAGTAGCCAAATACTTCGCTGATCGACGTATTAAGTGGACGCATATACCTAGTCGCAGTCCAAACTTCGGTGGTCTTTGGGAAACAGCAGTAAAATCAGTCAAAGTATTGCTTCGCAAAGTTATAGGCTCAAATGTATTATCTTACGAGGAGTTAGATACTCTCACCAAAGAGATATCAGCCGATCTAAATTCTAGACCACTTGTTCAAATGGACTCTGCTCCTGAAGATGGAATTGAACCGTTAACACCAGGACACTTCATCACTTTCAAACCACTAGTTTCCCTTCCAGAAAACATACCAGTTAAGAACATAGCTTGCAACAAGAGATGGAGTTTAGTTCAAAGACTCTCCAAAGATTTCTGGAACCGATGGTCCTCTGAGTACATACAGACTCTCAACCGCTACACCAAGTGGAATAGACTTACAAAGAACTACAAAGTTGGAGATGTAGTTTTCTGTAAAGACCTCCCAGAGACACCTCGCAGAACTTGGCCTCTTGCAAGAGTAGTAGCCCTTCATCCAGGAAGAGATGGATTAGTCAGAGTGGTTACTCTATTAGCTGGAGGAAAGGAGTATAAAAGACCAACCAACAAATTGATTCTTTTAGTTGAAGAGCTACCACATTCAGCATCTGTCCCGCCCCAGGATGGTCCAGCCCCACAAGCAGGTCTGGACACGGAATAGTACTGGTTCGTTCATCAAACATTATTCATATCGAACATTATCATATCGAACATTGTTTTAGTTATGCGCATGTCAAGTCTTCCGTTTTTTGTTCATGCGTGTGCGTTATTGTAGTTACCCGTTGTTGTTACCGTTACCTTTTAGTTGTTTTACTGTCGTTCATTCTAAATAACTATCTTTCACAACTCTATTATTATATCATCATTTGATCGTTTATCAGGGATAATTAGCTATTCCCGTCGTTATCACCTCAATCGGATAGTTTAGGTAGTTCCAATTATCCCCAGCGCAGTTGGCTCTACCAGTGTAGTCATAAAATAGTATACACAATAGACCACATGCAAAACTTAACTCAACACTACACAGAAGTACAAAAGCATGCACACACACACACACACACACACAATGCACTGTCCCCCACTGTCTTGAACCAGTCCCATTCACTTACAGTGGAACTGCCAATGGTTGTGGTGGGAAATTCTACCATGCTTTCAGACAAATCCAGCACCCGAGGCCACACCAATGTAGCCGTAGCCGGGACAACGACCTCTGACCCAGAAGATGGCGTGAAAACATAACTAAAATTTAACCTACGGAGAGAAAATAACAAAATGAATAAATGGTTGCAACCCTCTCCTCAACCTTAAGAAACTCTACTACGAGTGCAGTAAGAAAACCCAAACCATATAGTCTAAATTGGTAAAGGGTAGTTAAACTAACTTACACATTGCCACCATCTTCCAGGAGGGAATTCCATGACTTCCATAACTGAGAGAACTGCCTGAGGTCAGCTACAGGGTCACTATGTTTGGATTTGCCAGACAGCACCGGAGGATTGGACACGTATGACCTGTTCCACACGCCTCTATCACCGACACCTAAGTACACATTCTCGCTGGCGGTCTCAAGCAGGGGGTCAAATACTGCAGTGCCAACCTGTACATAATAACCATAACAACAAAAATAACAACACTGAGGAAGATAAACTGAATTAAGTACCACAGTTTTACTGCACATGGTCTCTCATCACAGTGTCATTTTCATTTTGAAAAGGCAAATGTGATAAGGGGGATTGGAGATGTGGTGTGTGTATGTAAGTATGGCTACAAAAACCGCTACATGGTATAAATCTTCAAAGCAAAGAAAGTATTGCCCTCTAGCCACATTTAAAGTTCACATTTAAATAATAACCAAGTGATACCAAAAAAGTTTAGACAGCTAAGCACATGAAAAACAAACAAAAACCCAGAGGCATTTTCACTAATGTATGCTCTGTGGCGGTTGGAATACATGACACATTACCTGAATAAGTTCGTTCGGCTGAAGTTCCGGGTAGTCCGTCTCTCTATTGTCAACAACCTTGCGAATGAAGAACCTTGGGTCTTTGGGTTCCCGCCTGATTGACTCCACCCTCAACGGCTTCTGAAACAAGTTCTCTACAAATAGCCCAACTTCAGACATGCCAAAGGGGAAGATCGGCTTGAAAGTGACAGTTTTAGGCACCACTTTCAGCTTCTCCTGCACGGTGCTGTAAAAGACAGGAATTTTGAAGACTGCTTCTAGAGACGTTTTGATCGTAATTTCTCCAGATAATTTGCCAGAGGGTTTGGGACTAGTAATGTTGACCTGGAACGATGCACTTTGAGCCACATCGACAACATGGGGCGGTTTGGGAGATCGAGTCATTGACCAGGAAGGGGTGGAGTTTGTGGGGTGAATGCCAATGAGTTGAATCGAAATGTGAGGCATGCCCGAACTAACGGAGTAACTCGTTATCTGAAACTGAAAATAAATAAACAAACAATGAAAATAGTGCATTGGTTTAACGACCACAATGCAAACAATGGTTAACTGAAGCCAGTAGTTCCTGTAGTACTAGCACTTCCATGGCAACGAGTGGCACTATAGGAAGGATTAAGAGGAAGTGATTAATTGAATTAGTCATGCAGTCTGGGCTACCAAAATGATAATTAAGTCGTGTTGGGTTGCTCTCTGACCCTTACTGGGGGCCCTTTAAACCACCATGCTTTATGAGGCATTAACTCCGCTACATTAGTTCAAAACAATACACACACAAGCCAATATTTAAGTCTGGTAAAGGGTCTCACCTTGACTGGGTTGACATTGTGAATGGTGAACACCTTCCTCACTCTAACAGAATTGGACAAAACTCCAAAGTTGATACCTTCAGTGACCTCTGAACCCTCGCAGGAGTACTATATACAAAATAACTTCATGGTAATCACATATTCGGAAATAAACTATAAAGAAAAGAGGAAAATATTTGCTATATGTATTATTAAAACAACTTTAAAAAAAGAAAGAAAAAAAAGGAAAAAAAAAAAAAGACACACCTGCAGTAGTTACTATGCCAACAGCACCGCAATAATTAATACAACACTTATACAACAGATGTGACTCAGCTGTAGGAACAGAGAGCACACATCAAAGACCCTCACAGCAAACACAACTCTGCTAAACTTGGCCATCACAAAGTAGTATTGGAGAAGCAAAGTATTTAGTCTGAAAGATAATAGCTATAGCAGTGAGTCCAGCAAAGCAGACTTTTAATACCAAATATAAGCATCTTGAAGCAGAGAGGATAACCATGTTAGCACAAATGAGGAATAGGCCATAATGAATTACATGGCAACGATGCCAAATCTCGCTCCAATTGAAGCCATACAAGGAAGCCTAGTGTTAATCTTGTTACTCCTTAAAACATACTATTCTGGTAACTCATGCGTGTGAAATTACATTACCAAGGCTGATAGAGCAGATAAATGGGATATTACACTATTTTTCTGAAGTTTTACTACACAACATGATATACATTATACAAGTCCCTTCTTTGTTTATTCAGACAATTTGGTCTCTTCCTTTCACAAACTGACAAATCTTTCCACTGAATGAAGACTGTGTAATGTGTGTTAAGAAACTTCAATGCAAAAGTGAAAGGGCAAACACTTACAGCAACAGACTGATAATCCCAAACATTGCTGAGGAAATAAGCAACCATATGCCTAATATAAATAATCCCATCTTTTAGAACTTGGACAAGACACATAAAAAGAGCAAGGGTCTCATTTTATTGATTTGACACAATACATTTCATGAGAAATAAAATTATAAATACCCCTTTTTAAGACAATAAAGCATTAATTTCAAAGATCAAATTCCAGAACCGATACAAAGCAGCACAAGTGTAGCCGTGCAGGAGAATTTCCTGTGATGTCTGACATCTATGGCTTCTCTTCCTTCCACTTATTCAAATTAACAAGGTGATAAAAAAAATGCAATTCTTAAAAATGCAAAGCTGGCCTTTTAATTAAGTGCTAGCAAACCTGGCACAAAACTCCATCAACACAACCACCTATAACGAGCTCACACATACACTCATATTATTTAAACGACTTAACACAAAACTCAACAATAGCCTTCTTAATTGGTATAACACTCGGTTCATGCATCCATATATCAATCCGTTCTGACTCTGACTTGCCAACTGTCATGCACATTGAACAACCTCTGCCTGCAAACACTTTATCTGGACCATTGAATATGATTAATACCATACCTACAAACTAACTACATTAATTACTACTATAATTGGCAATTTTCCACACTATGAGCATAAATAAAATATTAGTTGGTAATTCTTTTAGATATTAGCAAATAACAATACATTCACTTTTATTGTAAAGAGAAAAAGATAATTACTAAAGAAAGAGCGAAAAAGGAAATTAAAGCATGTCATTTTAACATTTTAGTGCCCTTCATTCCTATACTCTTCAGGGCTCAGGTATTTGAGAAGCCAGCCAATCCTAAGCACTTTGATTGACTCAAATGACCACATACCAACAGAAACCCACCCCTAATTTCTGAAAGAACACTAAGTAAGTTAATAACATCCAAACAACAGTATACAGACTCCAAGTGACCTTACCAGGTTACTAATGAATTTCTTTCAAACAAACTCATAAAAAGAGTATCAAAATGGGTACTAATCAGTTCTTTAAGTTCACCGCTCAGTTTAGGATCGCCCACAAGTTTAAAGATCACCCATAAGTTTAGAGACCACCCACACATAAGTTTTGAGCTTATGCTTCAGTTTATAAATATTTTCATATTTTCATGATCTTACCGTTAACCGCCCATCATAGCACGATATTGGAATCGTGAAGTAGGTGGAGTTTGTGGCGAGTCGAAGAGTGGTGTTAAACAGGCAGCCATCTACAGGAGGTGTAAAAGTCACAGAGAATGGGTGGTGCCATTTGGAACTCGGAGGAAGAACATACGGGGCATCAAATGAAGAAAGCTATGTATGCACAGTTACAAAATGAAAATATCTCAATTTAGCACATGCCCAATAAAATTTTTTTGGAATTAGCCAAGTTATGTAGACCTAAAAAAATGCTAATAGCATTAATAGAACAATATAATATACTCCTAGACCTAATTATCAACTATATTGGTATTATTATTATTGTAACTTAATATAATGAAACAAAAAGAGAAAGTTTTCACCTCATTTTTAGGCTATACCCTTACAATTTCTGTTGCCCCGCCCCCTTCCCTGCAACCATCAATGGTCCACTCCTCCCCTTCCATCAATATCATATCCTGCCCCCTTCCATCAATGTTCTACCCCGCCCCTTTCCATCAATGTTCTATCCCGCCCCTTCCATCAATATCCAATTCTGCCCCTTTCATCAATGTTTCACTCCTTCCCGGTTCCATAAAATGTTCTACCCCACCCCGCCCCCTTCCCCTTCCTTTGCTCACAGTGAAATAGTCTTGAGCTTTAGCTGGTAGTTTGACATCATAAATGACCACAGGCACTTGGAACTGGTTGGCTAGAGGGATCTTGTGAACCACTGGGTCACCAGAGGCTTCGCTCAGGGGACCAGCTCGGAACACTGTCTTGGATTTGTCATAGGATAAAGACCTGCAAATACATTTCAAAGCAAATATGTCAAAAAACATCTTTATCACTCCTGCCCGCCGCCTACCACAAAAAACTAGAAAATAAATATCACATCTATATCACAGCACTCCTGTTGGATTGGGAATGAATAAGAACATCTTAGTATTCCTGTTGGATTTGGAATGAATTCGCATTTAAGAACATCTTAGTATTCCTGTTGGATTGGGAATGAACTTGCTGCAGCTGTGGCTCATAGTAGGTGCTTATACTCACTCATAAATAACTTGAAATTGAGATAGTAACTGATCACTAAATAAAGATGGGACCAAACGAGCTTTTTTCAAAAATAATACATAACTAGAAATTAATGAAGCACACTGATAGTTAGCCACACACACACACACACACACGTTAACACCAAATAAAACACCACATGAAAATAAAGGGGGGGGAAAATGGGCAAGAAAAATGAACTCCAATGAGACTTAAAAATATTAATAAAACAAGCGGATTATGATATAGGGATTATGATATAGATAATATAACACCATTACCACATCCAACTTCCAGAAGAAAGTTCATCAGGATGTGGGCAATCCCACACTGTGGGAAGATCTTCTGAACTGGCCTAACTATCACTACCAGGCAACCTATGATCATTGCAGCACACTTGGCCAGTCCTTCACTGAACTACTGCAAAATGCCACAAGAGAAATTACATGGAGGGGGCAGGGAGGCAAAAGTAAACTGATATGGTAAGCAATGGCAACTGGAGAGAAAACAGAGAGGAAAGACATAGGAGTAATGGACAGAGAGACTGAGGAGTAAAGATAAAATGGAAGAGAAAAGGATTAGAACTGTACCATCACAGCCATCTCTTGGTTTTTACTCTTTGTAGAACAGGTAAAAAGGCCCAGTACAAGAAAGTATAAATCACCTGTTACTTTCACTTGACCTGACAAGGTTCTTTTATTAACCCTCAGTGCACATGCGTAAAAGGGTTATAGTAGTGTGTTTGTCTGTCTGTCAGCATTTGATTTCATGAATGGCTGAGAACTAACCTTTAAAACAAGTACAGACCTGACGCAGTAGGAGAATTTAAGTCCCTTAAATTGACCACTTTTTCAAATTTTGAGCTAGTTTCCGAGTAAATGCAGAGAAACTTCAGCTCCAAACAAGCGCAAGCTAGATGCAACGAACCTTACCTTTCAGTACATTGGTTTACGTCATACGGCAGTCACGTGATCACTTATAGTTCGCATATTTTCTCTTACCGCATGTGTCCTCAGTAGTTAGAAGTTGGAGTAATCCGAAGAAGTCTTATTTGTGTACTAATGCGCTGAGGGTTCGCACCCTTGGTGTTCTAGTTACATTATTACCTTTTGCCTATCAAAAAATCAACCTCCTACAGTATATTTTACCATCGTTTCAAAAGGGTCAATGTAATAATAATGCAATTCTTAAAGCAAAATAATTCACTCTACATACAACAACTGCAGCTCATATATAAACCAAACACTATAACACTTACATAGGTTTCTTTATTATTATAGATACATAAATGGACTAGCTACAGCAATAATAGACATTGCTCTTTGAACAGAATCAGGGAGAAAAAAAAAAAATGATGCTCTGATCAATCAAACTGAGCACTTATAACCAGTACATAATCCACCATCAGTGTAGGCATCTCCATCATCCTTAAAATTTATTTATATTGCTCCACGTAAGGTCTTAATGAGAAGCTAATGCTTAACAAATGTTGACCACATTGTGGTCAACATAACAAAAAGTAGTTCCTCTAACAACAAATTCCCTGATGAGCAGTTAATTAGCCTAACCAATTGCCCCATGAAGCGGGGGGAAGTCATGCAATACAGGACCATCATCAAGGGTCAACTCAACTCAAGCTGCTGAGGTGATCCTCAGTGAAATATATTCAATTACCACTTCTCTACAATCCAGCGGGATTATATAACCTGGTAAATGGTAAATTGCGCAAGGAATGCAGTGTAGAATTACCTGGAGAGCTGTATTGGGATTTTTCCAGGGAAAGTGAGCTGAGTGAATCAACCAGAGAAAATACCTCCAAAACAATGATGCAGATTTGGTAATATTTGGTCAGTTTGTTACCTTTAAACTACCTTTCAGTATCAGGAACTGACTGGACTCGCTTGAAGAGCTACAAAGAGTTATTGGCCAACCATCCAGAACTCGTAACTGCCATATTGCCGACCATTAATGGGTGGGCACTCTCTGCACCAGTGACAGTGCTAGTTCTAATGAACTGTTCAGAATATGTTGACATGCTACACACGCAAGTGCTGTAATGGCCACAAATGATGCATTTGGTGAATAATGGAAGAAAAAGGGGAAAAAAAAAAGAAAAAAAAAAAAAAAAAAAAAAGAGAGAGAGAGAGAAATAAATTAAAAAAAGAGAGAGAGAAAGTAAATGGCTTGGACAGACAATATTAAAAGGCATTGTTTCTATACATGCACTTATTTTGTGACTAGCTATTTATATTTTCATTCCAACCTGACATGACTGATTTAATGTCCTCACACCTCACAAATATGCTGCTTATTTCACTCTGCAAATGACCACGCCTCCTCGCACCCACTCACCCTCTTAGGACATGGGATTCATAGGGAACCTCCAGCTTGTAAGGTACATCTCCCGTCCCTCTAATCACCAGCACACCCGACGACTGGGTAGCATTCTCAACTCGATCCGCTAGAATGAAAACAATATTAAGTAACTTGGTGAGTGTTATATCAACAGCGAAGGCTTCAGTTAAACACACACACAAATTTCCTCCCTGGTAACTACTTTACAGCATTTGGCTGTGTACTTACAATGAAAAGTCACTGTTGCCACCTTGGTGTACTTTGACCCTGGTTTTAACACTGCAGACTGGATAGAATCACAACAATGGATGCATATGCATACACACACACACATACAAACATTAAACTCCGAGCTCTATGACAGTCATCCACCCATCAGCCTCCCCTTACCACAAAATCCACCTCAATGGCACTGTTGTGAGGAACTGTCTTTATAGGCTGAAAGGAAAGAGATAGCACACACACACACATTATCAACATAGAATACTTATACTTGACACATAACACTCAGGTACAAGCCACAGAAAAAGAAAGAGAAGGAGCCCAACACCAGAATGCCTAAAAATTGTCCACCCAATTTAATTCTTCAATCTGAAAAAAAAATTAGAAAAAAAAAACTCTTTAAAAATGATTCCATGAGCCTGCCATGAAAAGCAAAGCATCCAGCTTGCTACTACAACTATCAATGCTGAGAAACTAACAAAAAAGCTACCATCACAACTGAAGTATGCAGCAAGTAGCAAGTCCAATTTCTATACTTCAAACAATGTCCAGTAATTACTGACTCAGCAAATTCTTGCAACAACTTGAGACATTTCTGTCCCAAGGGAAGAGTAACTAACATAAACATTCCTAACAAACATGTCATTTCACACCATCACTTTTGCCCTCACCAAAACTTTGATGCTCACCATTGCAACAAAATTGTTTTGCCAACTCGTCATATTAAACAACACCCAGTACATACAGTTGCTACACCTCAACTAACACGTCAGCTTGTCCGGGCAGCAAGTAAAGCAAAAACTAAATCAACCACATCAACTGAAGCTTTGTTAGTAATTAAAAGGTCAAATGTTTAGTCACAAATTGGCCTTTTTTTAATTTTTTTATTATAAATGATTCACCCAGCCAACTCCATGACCTCCCCTCCCTTCACTCACCTCCATGCTCACCACGTGAGCACCTGCATTCAGAATGTACAAGGGAAGGGCTTTGGACTCTGGAACAATTAAAAAACTGTCACTAAAACCAATGCAACCAATCATTAAAAATAAATAAATAAATAAAATGAACTAGTCACTAAAGGTGCAAAACAATATCACAGATTCATAAGCTAGGGATTTCTGATCAAACATTGTGCTACTGAACTTCTTGAAACAAAACAATGAACGCATGGATTTCACAAAATCAGATTATGCATTATGCATTATGCATATTTAGGAAAAGAAAGCATACAAACATGATGCATATTATTATCTGCATAAAAAACCTATCAACTTACCACCACTCTTTAAAACTCCGAAGTCGAGTATCTCTCTGGAAAGGAAGAGACCAGATGAGACCGCAACTTCTACCTGCACTGGAAGGACGATAGATGGACTTGATTCATGGCTAGTCTTGATGCGAATGAAAGAGGTGTGGTTTGTCAACATGCGACCGAAATAGTTGGCACGTCCAATAGCTTTAGTCTCAAATGGACGAATTTCCTGGAGGAAATAACAGCACAATGATTTTTAAAACTACACCATCATTACCAATACCATATACACTTGAGACAATTTTGAGCTTGGACAAATGAATTCAGTCATCAGCTTATTATGTATGTTCCTGTATATGCATTAAATTATAACAACCCGACACCAGACTTTCATGTAGGAAGTCTTCTTCAAGGGCTACGTTGAGTTAAGTTATACAGTCAGGTTGTTTATACAAGACATACTGCTGTGACAAAGGAACGAACCCCCAATGCCTAAATAAAATGTTGGATTACTTTACCTCATTGGGAAAAGCCTAATGGAATTGCATAAGCTCCTTGTACACTTTGGCTTCAAGTGCTTGCACTTTAATGAGTGCTTTAAATTAGATCCACTCAAAACCTTACAGCATGGCTGGTGACAACAATTAGACTTGGATACCTGATGGCAGGTGGGCGGGCCAACTTGCAATACATTTTCAATGTCCTCAAACTTTATAGTAACTGGATGAATGACCTAAATAGCTACAAACCACATGGCAGGCAGCATGCAGTGCTAGGCCCCCCAGGCTGGTGGCAGTGCTAGGCCCCAGGCTGGTGGCAGTGCTAGGCCCCAGGCTGGTGGCAGTGCTAGGCCCCAGGCTGGTGGCAGTGCTAGGCCCCAGGCTGGTGGCAGTGCTAGGCCCCAGGCTGGTGGCAGTGCTAGGAGGCTAGTGGCAGTGTGCTAGGCCCCAGGTACACTGACAGAAGCTCGTCAGCAACACATGCAACAGATGAGAATTAGCTACCACATTCTACTCAAAGAAGGATGTGTGAAAGAGAAGCCCGTGCTACCACGAAGCACTTGTCGGGCTTAAGAATAAAATGAGGGCTGGAAGAGGGAGGGTAGTGGGAGGGGAGGGGGAGGGTAATGGGAGTAAAGTGGGAGGGGAATAGTGGATGAAATGGTAAGGGATAGTAACCCGGGAACTGACAGAAAATGGGAGGGAAAGATAAGGCAGTGGGGGAAGAATTGGAAAGAAAGAATAACATGAGTAAAATAAAATGGAATGGGGAGCAGAAATGAAGCTTGGCATAGAGAAAAGGAAAATAAGAATGTGTAGGTACTAGAAGAGGAGGTGAAAGGAGATGGTATATTTCAATACAGACATAATACAGTGCTGGAAGGCATGCATATAAATATGCACTTAACACCTCCATTGCAATTATCATTATTATTTTGTTCTTGTAAGTCAACCCCAAACACCACCTTCATCAGCACCACCAGTATTCCTCTTACCCTAGCTATCTACAAGATCACCAAAACATCTGGTAAGCATTAACCTTAATACTTCCCTTTCTTACCCATAGAGACTTGAATCCTTGATTTTGTCCCGTAAGCAATTCCAAATGAAGCTCCCCACCACTGGAATACATCTCAGTGACCTAGAGTTGATTTGGGAAGGTGTGTGTATGCAAACAGAACATGAAAGTGTTTTGACCGTGGCGAAATGTACCTTAAACTTAAGCTAACACAGGAAAACAGTAAGACAACCAGATTAGAAACAAAAATTAGAGTAAACATTTTGAAACAACAATACGATGTAATCATTTCAAACAACGGAATGAGAATTGCAAGTTTCATTGAGTTTAGACAGCAAAGCACTGGTTCATACCTGCAGTGAGGTGTTGTATGGGTTGAACATATAGATGAACGGGGAGTATGTGGCATTCACTGGAATCCTGGCACCCAGTAGGGACCTCAGGCGGAACTGGTTCGGCACACCAACTCCTTGCACCTAGGTAACAAATAAAATGTATGGGAGAAGGGAGATAAACTACCAATGTACGAACCACAAATGTATAGTTGCCATGTCAAACATATCACATCACATAGCTCACTCTTAAATACTTATTGGATAATGCTTTAAAAACCACTCAGTTCATTGAACTTCAACAAAAAAAAAAAAAAGGTAAAAACTTAACACCATAAACACATCACAGATCCACAAAACAATACATTTTAGGCATCTTAATTCCCAAAGGAGAGTCCATATTCGTTGTATGGCCACAAACAGGTTCTCTTCAAAAGGTACATATAATTTCTATTTGTGATTATCAAGCTCTGCCCAAAGTTAGTAAGGAGTTCAGTTGTACTCACTCCAGATGAAGTGCCATACCAGCCTATCTTCCCATCTGTATGTCACCAGAGTAGCTATGGTAATACCCCATAGCAACTAATTACCATAATATAAAATAACTAACGAACGCTAATTGCTAGTAAAGTGAGACTCTAATTTGTTTGAAAGAGAAGGGCAATTTATCATTCACTTCTATATGAACCTTCATTCAATGGTTTGTAAATGTAATCAATGACCCTGGCAATAAAAAACCACTTGATCAGATTGAATTTCATCTTTCTTTCCACACACCCCTCCCCCATTCCACTCCAGTTCTCCCTCCTATTCTGACCATGCAGGTCTCCATTCCATTCCACACTCCATGATTCCACTCCAGTTCCACCTACCACCCATTCTGACCATACAGGTCTCCATCCCATTCCAATTACCATCCCCAGGGAGAAGGAAGTAGAAATCTGACACGATTTCGAATGGCCCCAACTCCCACACCACCACTCCATTCATTAGCACTAACTTGCAGCTCCTTATTTAGGTATCTCAGGTATGAACCAGGAATTTTAAAGAAGGAAATCTTAGATATTACTTACTTGCACCATGAAATTAATGTAATACCACATGGAATTCTCACTTCACTAAATTCTACTTTAAAAATCTTCATGGGGCACAATAATTCTCACACAAAAAAAAGAAAAAAGGACACTTGATGAAACTATAAATAAATACATTCCAACGGGCATGATTGGTATCCCTTACCTTGTAGTCAAAGGTGCCAGCCGAGGTCTGGATGTACAATGATGTGTGGATCTCCTCACTCACTCGTGCCAGGAAGATCACATCAAACGTGGTCGACTCGCTGGCCTTCAATACCTGACAACGCACGCACCCACATACACATCATCTTTGAATACAATGAAAACACATACTCCTCAGTTGTACCCTTGCATGAGATCTGATATTTCAAGCTGAAAACCTAGCCCCTGCTGCTAAATACTTTTTTTTTTTTATAGTCCCCCCCCCCCAAAAAAACAACAACTGACCTTTGACCTAAAGAAGGAGGCGTGAAAGACTGGCGAGTCTCCCGATATTGAGTTGAGATGCAACGGGTGAGTCTGACTCGGGTTGTACACATGTACCGTCTCTAACCTGGGCATGCCTACATTTCTACAGCAACAACATGGTTCATTTATAAAAATTAAAAAATATATTGCACTATGCTAAATACATTTCACACTATATCACAAACCCTTTCTGGATATCGACTTATATAACCTCCCACCCAAAGACGCAAAACAAAAGCTTAGGATAGAGAATTGGAAATAAAGTGAGACTTTTTCATTATGCAAATGATATAATTCACTTGCTTGTCACTACTGCTGCTATTCTGCAAAAGAAGCGCTTTAGTAATGTTTGTACAACTGGTTCCTATTATCTCATCTGGAACGGAGTTTTAGTTATTAACTGAATCCATTCGTACAAATTACCTGACCAGTTATTTCACACACACATACAAATAAAATAAGCACTTCACCAACATGTGAAGAAGCTGTTTATTTTGGATTGCCATGGTTACAGGTTATGACTATATATGAAGCCTAAACTTGGAAGGTGAAAAAAAATCTAAGGGTAGATCTACTGAAGACTAAACCACCACAGGTGCAAAGGGTACCACCCTACAGAACCATCAATGACCTCTGGGTGTGAAAAGGGAGGGGAGGGAAAGAGAGTGAGTATGTGTGAAAGAAACAACATGACTCCATTATCTTTATAACTGGATCAAGTCTATCAATGGGACCACTGAGTGGATATCATATTGCACACAGTGAAGACTGGTGTACTGTACCTGGTTGCTCTGGTAACTTTGCATGGGGTAATTGTAAGGTGACTAAGACCTAAATATGAGGAAACTTGACTCCAACCTGCTGGGTAGCTATGGTGACCTATTCCTTGATCCCCCCCCCCCCTTATATATACTGTACATAATTTGTTGGGGGTTAAGATTTCATTGCCCCTTATAGTAGAAGTCACTGGAATTTATACACTAGGCACTGTCTCCCAAACTTTTCCAAAACAAACTAAATTTCCACAAAATAAAAAATACACCACTTGACTAGCACAAAAAAAAAAATACATCAATCAGTTCTGAGCCTGTATTGAAAGTACCAATGCATTTTCTAAGTTGACAAAAAGATAAAATGTGTTTGAAATTACTTGTTCAGTACCAAAGCAATAGCTATGTATCGGCAGCTTTAATCACACTATGATGATCCGTATCTTCTACGTCTCACACAGAATATCAGCTAACAAACCACCAATGGTGTGCAGTTTGGATGGGGGGAAGGGAAGGGGTGTGTGGAAAGAGGGGTTGTGGGGGGGAGGGGGGGGAGGAGAAAGCGGGTAAGTACGATATGGCTAAGAGGTATCACTCAATCACTTAATCAAGTTAAAATGTGTGGGGGTTGGCAGTAGTGGGTTGATGCAGCTCAGACACAAGAAATGCAGATGGACAAAGCAAGGTATCCTGATTCTTGGGTGAGAAATAAAGTTGTTGTCTTTCTTTTTTGCTTCATACATCACACCCCTTTCTTTCAAGCCATTTTTAGTGATAATAATCTATCAAACATACATATAAACACCCACAGCGAATTCCTACAATTGACCTATGTCACAAATATACCAATGTTCGAATATATGAACAGCTCCTGCATTATCAGAATGCCATCTTCTTCAAAACACTACTCGTAATACTAACATTCCACCAATAAAATGCCACCCCCCTCCCCTCTACAAGCATGTCATACACACACACACATACATGCTGCGAAAAACTGCATGTTGGCATGCATGTGTTCGCTGCTGTGTTCCAGCTCAGTATCCTCAGAGGCTTCTTACCTTCCATACTCCACTCATGGGTTTCTCCAAGATGCATGGCATAGTGGACCAACAAAGAGGTATGGAACATTACAATGCACGAGAAGAAACATTACTACTGCTATTGTTCAATAGCAATCTCATAGAGATGCCATTTAAAAGTTTCAAAAAAAAAATGCAAATCTTCCCCCCTCTTCTTTTGTCAATTTAAATGCAACCCCCCCTCCCCATCACAACATTGAAGAGTCTCCTCTAAATTTCGCACCCTAATAAGCAAAAAAGAACAACTTGCATACCAACCACAAACATTACACACAATCTTTCAAACCAATTCCACAATTCTATATACAACTCCTCCACAAATAAGCCACACAACTACCAAAACGCCTTCACCCACAGTTGTTCCAACCAATGCTCCCAGGTTGGTTATCTAACCTTGCAGGACAAGAGAAGCTACCAAAGACTTACTGTTCTTCAAAGTCAAGGTAAGGAGGATCAAAGAGAACCCCAATGGTTGTATGAGTGGAAATGATACGGCCATCCCTACATACACACACATATACATGAAACACCATTGAAAAAACAAAACAAAACAAAAAAGCATGTCAGTGACACATGCAAAGAATCAAGAGACAAAAAGGACAGACAGACACAAAACAAACACACTTTGAAACCACTGGCCATAGAGACTACAGCTTTCTCATCATTGGGACATGGAGTGAGTGCTTCGGTAACACCTTACCTGCCGTCTGCTGCGATGGTAGACGACAGGCCATCCCTCTGTAAAAGGAAAGAAAGACAAATCAAAATGTGAATCCTGGTTGCTATTGTAGTCAGACTGTTTTGCCTCAAAACTCTGTAATTGCTTTGTCATTGCAATGGAGATAACTTGTCTTCATTTGCACTGATAATGAGAGCAATATTGTGTCAATCATTAAACATAAATAAAGCAAGTGTGCAATCTTGTAAACCAAATTATTTTGAATGTAGATCTCTTGCATAGCCCTGTCTAGAGCAGTTAAGTCCTCAGCAACGTCCTCCAAGTAAACAAACATATTTATTCACGACCATTACGCCATTATTCATCAGTTTGAAGACACTAGCCATATTCATATCACTGAATTTTCCAGTATTCATTGATATCCTATTTATACTGATACCCACCCCTTTTCTTGTAAGTCAAAGCTGCCCAGACAAGACTAGTAAAAGGAACCGAAATAATGCACAAAATACACATGGCAACTCCCCTTTATCCATCATGGCTTTTCTTCTACCTCCCTCCTTCAAACCGCTTCCTACCCTCATTTCTCTCTGGCTCTTCTATAGGTATAACTCAAATCCCATCCTACGCCTAGTTCAGGATGAGCTTGCACTATGATGAATAGTACATGCTTGTGTCTCTCCTGGGATTCAATGATGGCTAAAACTACAAACCAATGATCAGATATCTCCCAACCCTCAAGCTGAAATCTGTTTGGCTGAGAACAAATGGACATACACTGTAGTCAGACTCACTTCTACCCCAATTGGTAAGATTACAGAGTGTGCCAACTCATTTATATGATATCAAAGCATATAGCATTAGATGCAAGCGCTAATCCATTAGCACTATTAGATGTAAGATAAACTGTCCAGCAACTGCCCAGCTTTCAACTTGCCGTCATCTTTATCCCCTGAAATTAATTCAATTACGATATCCATGATTTGACACCTTAATACAAAGGTGTAGTTAATTTCTTGTCTTCTGAATAGAGTAAATAAACAGAAGCTTGGAGGTGCCAGAAGTTTATCAAGGGCAACAACTAGTACACAAAGAACACTACCTAATTAAAAACATTCACTTACCTGTACATTCCCAACTATTCTTCCTGCTCTTCTGGACTTCAAAGAATCTAAAAGTACAAGTGGAAGGAAAAGATTAATCCCCAAAGTCTAAATGTACTTTTCTGTGTTTCTATTTAGTTCATTTTTCTTCTCGTGAAATGAATGGGACGATACTCAAGAAGAGCTTAGCACCACTTCAGATAGACTTTCGCGATAGACCTTCATTCGCTTTTCTCCTTAAAAGTATTACTTATTACCTTGCAAAGTGTCACAGGAAGTTCTATGTCCACAGAAGACAGACAAAGTGTAGATGAAGATGAACGTTAAGGCTGTAGACGAAGACAATATCGGTTTCTTCCCCACGGCCATTCCGTAACATTATTGATTCCGCGTCCTTCGAATAAGCCGAGTAATACGAGTAGAGGAGCCGCTGCTTCTTTATCTGCCTTCGCGAACACACAAAGTAGCTAACTAATAGGTGACACACACGACAAAAAAACTAAACACAGTCACACACACGCTAACTAATATTCAGCACACAGTAAAATAAACTGGTTTTTCTAATGTACTTATACAACGCTCCGTTCCATCCCAACATTCGCGTAACGCCTATTTCCTGGCGTCACCGCTGTGACGTCATGCATATTTGTTTTATAGCAACCGCGGCAATTACTGAGACGCGAGACCCGCCTACTTTCTCCCTGCAGCCGGCTGTAAGGAGTGAAGTTTTCTCACCTAGTGTGAGCGGCCATGTCAAGCGAGGTAAGTTCGGAAGACTTAATAAATAGACTGCTTACTTATCTTTTGTGCAGGATGAGTCTATACTGAGGGATATTCGAACCAGTTTTGTAAAAGATGGCCTGTCGTGGTCGCTTGAACCAGAACAAAAGCTGATCCATTTATGGAAGAAGAATTCACAGACTGAGTTAGAACTTCAGAAAATTTCAAATGAAGTAAGTCCATCTACTTTATATTACTTACTGAATATGAAACACTCTTGCTACTAGGTTCGTCAACTCCGCCAGCGAATGAAAGATGAAATGGCCAGTGTACAAAACAACTTTGCGAAAGTCAGAGAACTGTCTTCAGAGAAAGAGCATGTAATAGAAGAAGAGAATGCTAAATTACACGGAGAGTTACATGATCTTACTATTCGATATGAAGCTCTTTTAGAGGAGCGAACAGAACTGGAACAGCTATACACTAGAGAGTCAGGTCAACTGGGCATCTGTGAAAGTAACCCTTTCCGCTATTTTCTCGAAGAGCGTGCAGATTTAGTAATGGAGGCCAGCAAGAGTAAGGAAGACTTGAAACAGGTGTCAACTGAATTGACACAAATGAAGCTACAGTATGATGAATCAGAAAGCATGGTGTGCTCCCTGCAAGAACAGGTACAGTGCAAGAGGAAATTTTCTCAAAATAAAATAAAATATTAGTCTGGGATAGCTTTAAAAAAAGTTGCTGTGAAGAGAATGTGACATTTGAATGTTTAAAGTGTTAATTTTTTCTTACCACATCTCAGGAAGTTGTCGAGTCTTAGAGTCTTTTTTAATTGATTAAGTCTGAAGTTACTTATGGTAATGCAAACTATTAACAATATCCTAAGTACAGCTAATTGTTACTAGCAGAGCACATGATAAGTCTGTGATAGTGAGTGGGCTGCAGGGTCATTGTAGCTATACTAGTTTTTAATGACTACAGCATACCAAAAGCAATACTCAAACTTTTATTTGGACTATAAGAAAAGTAACATTTTCCGTTAATATACTAGTGGTGTGCTTGAGCATAAATGGCGAGCAAGCCTGATAGTTAGGTAACACTAGTGGTGTGCTTGAGCACAAATGGCGAGAGAGCCTTAAACTACACTATTATTAAACTATTGATTTTAACAACTAACATTCAAACTACTAAAATAAAGTCGAGTTGTTAAATTACGCATATGCGGTAAAGGGGATTCAATGCCATAGTAACCGCGCCCCTCAACTGTTTGAATTGAAAAAGAAGCAACAAAATCAAGTCACGTTATTTAAAATTTTCTTTGTGATATTCTTAATAGTAGCTAGTTGTAACGCACAATACTTTCACACAACTGAACATACCTATGCAAGACTTACCTTCGTGGTTCGTCTAGTGGACAATGAATTTTCAAGTAAATACTGTTGAGTAGGGCTTATAACTGTTACAAACAGCGTATTAACTTACCACCGCCACTAACTCGAATAGAAATGGAGCTCCCAACTGCACCCGCAAAAGAATTCAAAGCGGTAAACAATTCAGATTTCTAAGGTGATACGGGTAATGATCGCTAAACCGGAGGATTCTGTTTAGTGAAGTTTGGGACGGGGTCGAACACGGAGCGAACACAAAAATACGCGAGGGTCAAAGTACAAAATGACATACGTAC
>WLWI01001509.1_pt1 | contig 20180 bp, 29 predicted proteins | sample 6701501 | NCBI WGS metagenome assembly WLWI01 (sample SAMN12718690, study PRJNA515312) | sponge metagenome | isolation source: marine sponge | host: Mycale hentscheli | place: New Zealand: South Island, Marlborough, Capsize Point | collected 2014-11-01 | reverse complement strand
TCATATATTGCTATGGAAAAATTTGAGGAAACTTCTGGAACGGGTAAATCATGGCCAAGAGGAAAACAAAATAAAAGAAAAGTATGGACAAATATTTATAACTCTAATCGACAAGGAGGAAGATTTGAGTTGATTAACAAAAAAGAATTAGCTGACGCAGATGGAAAAGTAAATTGGAAAAAAGATTTGAACTGGAGAAAAGCTAAATTTAAAGATAAAAAAAGTGGTGCAGTGTTTACTTATGATAATTTAGAAAAAATGGTTGATAAACACGGTGGTGGTTATCAAAAAGCAATTAAACCTTATAATGATAATGCAATATTAAATCAAACTACATTTAAAGGAAAAACATTAAATTCAATTTTAACTGAAGGTCTATTAAAAAAAGAATATGAAACTTTAGTTGGTAATAAAGTTCCTTCAAAAGATGCTGGATTATTAAAGTATATATCTGAAAAAAAACCTTTTTATAGTTTTGTAGAAGCTCATCATACTGAAGGAGTTAAAGATAATCCTTTCAAAACAGAACCTGCTTTTAAATATGCAAATAGAGAGCAAGGTATAATACAAAAAAAATATAATGCAGCCATAGCAGGTGGAGATGCAAATAGAATTGCAAAAGCAAAAGAAGTTTATACAAATGAAATGAAAAGAATATCCGATGAGTTAGGTGGTATTCGATATAAAACAGAGGGTAGATTTATTGGAACACAAGGAACTCCTGAGTCTATTGTTAAAGCTGCTGCCACAGAGGCTGGTTTTAGTAACAAAAAAATAAATAATTTAATGCTAGAATTTGCCGGAACAATAACTGACAAATGTAAAGTAGGAAATGCAGAAGGTGGACGTATTGGTTTTAAAACAGGAAGTGCAGATTGTTTAAGAATAGCTAAAGAAGGTATGGACGAAGGTCTTTCAACAGGTAAATGGAAATCACCAGATCAAGCAAAGATGGCACGAAACATTGCAGAGACTGCTGGTAAAATTAGTAAGACAGGAATAGGTGCTAGAGTTATGGCAGAACTTTTTGGTCCTGTTGCTATAGCATCACTTCCAGTCTTTGAAGCAGGTATTGCAGGCTATGATACAATTACATCAGGTACACCTTTTAATGAAGCCATTAATAAAACATTATTACATTATGCATTAGGAGACAAAACAAAAGCTGATCCAGAAAAATTAAAACAAGCAGATATTTTAAAAATGTCTGATGGTCCTGAAAAAGAAATGTTGATTGGTCTTTATAGCAACATAGGAAATTTAAATAGAGTGATGAACAACTACAAACAAAAAGCTGGTTTAGAACAAGATAAAGAATTATACGAAGCTGTTGATATAATGGGGTATGGAGATAAAGGTGCTTCTGCAACACAAGCACAAAAACAAATTGAAGCTATTAACAATAAAATTTTACAAGATAGATCACAAGGAAAAGATTATATGACTTTGTCGAGAGCTGTTGACGATCCATATGCTAAAGGTTTGGCTGAATCAAAAGAAGGAGAACTTCTTGCTAAACGAGATGCAAACTCGTTATCATCAAGATTATTTGGAACAACTAATCCTTATTATTTTTCTAGTAATTATTCTGGAGAAGTCAATCCTAAAAGAATTGAAGAAATGAAAGCTAAAAATATTGGAATGGGTGATAGTCAATTATACAGCCGTGATCAAGTCGTAAATTTTTTAAAAACAGTTCCAGATATGGAAATTACTGATGAAACAGTAGATTTTCTTCAAACAAAATTAAATGCTGATTATTTTAGGAATGTACTTAATCAACCAGGTATGTTAGGTACACAATATTCGGAAGGAGGCATAGCTAGTTTAAATGTCAAAAAATAGAAAACAACAAACTAAAAAACCTAATTTAGCACAAAAGCTTCAAGCTAACCCTGGTTTTAAATGGTGGGCAGTACCCCCTAAAAAGGGACCACTATCACAGGGGTTGAAATTACCACAAAAACAAGTTAAGAAAGTCTAGGAGAAAATATATGGCAGATATAGATAAGTCTCTCCCAAACGATAAACGACCTGAAGAAGAAGTTGCACTAGGCGTTGATGTTGAGGAGATTACAGAAACACCCAAAGGACCAGTAGAAGTTACAGAAGACGAAGAAGGGGCTACAATTGATTTTGACCCTAATGCAATGCAAATGCCAGATGGAGGAGATCCGTTTGCAAACTTAAATGAATTACTTCCAGAAGAAGACACAGATTTAATTGGTAGTCAGTTACAACAAGACTACATGGAATATAAAATGTCTCGTAAAGATTGGGAGCGAGCATACATTACAGGTCTTGATTTATTAGGATTCAAATACACAAATAGAACAGAACCGTTTCAAGGAGCATCAGGTGCAACACACCCTGTGCTAGCTGAAGCAGTTACACAATTTCAAGCATTAGCTTATAAAGAATTATTACCAGCAGATGGACCCGTTAGAACAATGGTGATGGGTAAATCAGATCCTATAAAAGAAATGCAAGCACAAAGAGTTAAAAACTTTATGAACTATCAGATCATGGATCAGATGAAAGAATACGAAGCTGACTTTGATCAAATGTTATTTTACCTACCTCTTGCAGGATCAACATTTAAAAAAGTTTATTATGACGATTTATTGGGACGAGCTGTTTCTAAGTTTGTTCCAGCGGATGACCTTGTTGTTCCGTACACGGCTACCTCATTAGACGATGCGGAATCAGTCATTCACGTTGTCAAGATGTCAGAAAACGAATTACGAAAACAGATGGTATCTGGTTTCTATTCTGACATCGAATTGACAAAACCAACTGGTACAACAACAAACGAGTTGGAAGAAAAAGAACGAGAAGTCGAAGGACTTACAAAATCCCAAAGAGTAGATCCTTTATATACAATTCTAGAATGCCACGTTAATCTAGACTTGGAAGGATTCGAAGACCTTGGCGCCGACGGAGAGCCAACGGGAATAAAATTGCCTTACATCGTATCAATCGAAGAAGGCAGTAGGAAAGTTTTGTCTATTAGACGAAACTTTGCGCCCAATGATCCAAAGAAAAATAAAATCCAATATTTTGTCCACTTCAAATTTCTGCCAGGACTAGGATTTTATGGCTTAGGATTAATTCATATGATTGGCGGATTGAGTCGTACTGCAACTGCGGCTCTCCGTCAGTTATTAGATGCAGGAACATTATCAAACCTACCAGCAGGATTTAAGCAACGTGGTGTTAGAGTAAAAGATGACGCCGCTAATATACAACCAGGAGAATTTAAAGATGTTGACACTCCAGGTGGTAATCTAAAAGATGCATTCGTATTCTTACCTTACAAAGAACCATCAGCTACATTATTGCAGCTAATGGGAATTGTAGTTCAAGCAGGACAAAGATTCGCGTCCATTGCTGACATGCAGGTTGGGGACGGGAATCAACAGGCCGCTGTTGGTACGACCGTAGCTCTTTTAGAACGTGGTTCAAGAGTAATGTCAGCAATCCATAAAAGACTTTACGTAGGTCTAAAACAAGAATTTAAATTACTTGCCAAAATATTTGGTGAGTCATTGCCACCAGAATATCCTTACGATGTCCCTGGTGCATCAAGAAATGTTAAAGCAACAGACTTTGATGAAAGAGTAGATGTTTTACCGGTAGCTGATCCTAATATATTCTCAATGAGTCAGAGAGTATCTTTAGCACAAGAGCAATTAAGATTAGCAACTTCTAATCCACAAATGCATAATATGTATATGGCATATAGAGGTATGTACGAAGCGATTGGTGTAAAAGATATTGACAGAGTCTTACCACCACCTCCGCCAAATCAACCTAAAGATCCAGCAATCGAACACATAGATGCAATGGCAGGAAAATCTTTTCAAGCGTTTCCAGGCCAAGATCATAGAGCACACATAACTGCTCACTTAAATTTTATGGCAAGTAATTTTGTTAGAAACAATCCTAGCATTACAGCAGCGTTAGAAAAAAATATTATGGAGCATATATCATTGATGGCACAAGAACAGGTACAACTAGAGTTTCCACAGGAAATGCAGATGTTACCACAAATGCAACAAATGGCAGTTCAGAATCCACAGATTCAACAACAGCTACAACAAATATCTCAAAAGATAGAAGCTAGAAAAGCTATTTTAATTGCTGATATGACTGAAGACTTTATGAAGGAAGAAAAAAATATTACTTCTCAATTCGATCACGATCCATTACTTAAATTAAAACAAAGAGAAGTAGATTTAAAAGCTATGGAAGGTGAACGTAAAATGAAAGAAGACGAAGCTAGAATCAATCTTGATAGAGCTAAAATGGTACAAGCAAAAGATCTAAATGATAAGAAACTTGAACAAAATGAAGATCTAGCACAATTAAGAGCAGATACAGCTATTGAAAAATCAATGATGTCTGCAGACGTTAAATTAACATCAGATGCTATGAAGGCTAGAGACGTAAATGTCTTGAAAGGACCCAAAAGATAGTATAATAACAATTAGGAGAAAATTATGAAGGACCCAAAAATAACTAGACCGGTTGGAGTAAACAAAGACGGTTACGCTAGTGGCGGAGTAGAAATAGAAGTACCTTCTCAAAACTTAGAATTAGATCCAAGATCTAAGTCAAGTATTAGAGGAAGAAACTACATTGCTCAAGGTGACACTGTAACTGTTAAAGGTACGAAAACTAGAAAACCTGTTAAGGCTACTTGGTACTAACATGTGGTTATCGGCAATTAAATTAGCCGTTTCTGCTGGAAGTAAAATTTATGCTAACAAGCAGAAAACGAAGATAGCTATGTCAGATGCACAGCTTATGCATGCATCTCGTATGGCCGAAGGAAAAGAAGCTTACCAGGGAAAACTTTTAGAAGCCAGACAATCAGATTGGAAGGACGAGGCAGTTTTGATAATTCTCTCGGCGCCAATCGCGATTTTGGCCTGGGCAGTTGTAAGCGACGATCCGGGAGCCATGGACAAAGTAAATATATTCTTTGAGCATTTCGCGGCGCTTCCGAGCTGGTTCACAAATTTATGGATCCTTGTCGTTGCGAGTATATATGGTATAAAAGGAACTCAAATTTTTAGAAACGGAGGAAAAAAATGAGACAAAACGGAATAAGATCAAACGTCAGATTTCCAACTGGAGCATCTGGTATGAAAAAAGGTGGCAAAGCTAAGAAGCAAGGCTACAAAGATAGAAAAGACGAATCTATTGCTATGAGAATTAAAAAGAAAAGAACTAAGAAACAACTTAGAGCTTCTGCTAATGAGTCTTATGGTAAGTTTGGTTCTAAAGCTAAAAAAAGCGGAAAAATAAATAAGTAGTATAATGGCAGATACAAAACAAAAAAAGCAAGACCCAATTGTAAAAGAAAAAGAAAAAGAAGGTAAAATTAGAATTATAATGGTTGGTGAAGATGGTGAAATGTTAGATCAACCTATGTTTGAAAAATTTTCTAAAGGTGGCAGAGCCGGTTACAGTGTTGGTGGTAAAGCTATACGTGGTGTAAGCAAAATATTACTAAAAAAATAATGTTTAAAAAATTAAAAAATTTTATTTGCAAATTATTTAACATCAAAGCATGTCAGTGTGATGATGAACATATAGAATTTTTTACAAAAGTACCTGAACCGGATGTACCGGTTCATAAACCAACGCATTGTGGATCTCATACAAGATTTATAAAATCTTGCCATCAATGCCTTGCAATAACAACATAAAGGAGAAGACATGAGAAAAAAAATGATGATGATGAAAAAAGGCGGAAAAGCTAAAAAGAAAAGTAAATTTCCAGATCACTCAGGTGATGGTAAAATTACTAAAAAAGATATCTTAATGGCTAAAGGAATTATTCCTAAGAAAAAAAAGAAGGGAGCTAAATAATGGCTAAACGTGGATTATACGCAAACATACATGCTAAGAAAAAAAGAATCGCTGCTGGCTCAGGTGAAAAGATGAGAAAACCTGGAGCTAAAGGTGCACCGACTGCTGCTAATTTTAAAAGAGCAGCTAAGACAGCTAAGAAACCTAAAAAGAAAAAGGCGTAATGGCTGAGAATCCTATAAGAAAAACTACCGGCAAAGGTGGTAATTATAGAAAGACTAAATCTGGAGCAGGTATGACTAAGAAGGGTGTCGCTGCTTACAGAAGAGCAAACCCTGGAAGTAAACTAAAAACAGCCGTGACTGGTAAAGTGAAAAAAGGGTCAAAAGCTGCAAACCGACGTAAGTCGTACTGTGCAAGAAGTGCAGGTCAATTAAGAAACTCGTCAGCAAAAACACGTAACGATCCTAACTCACGTATCCGTCAAGCTAGAAGAAGATGGAAATGTTAAAAAAGAAAAAAATAAAAAAAGTTATAAAAGGTTTGCAAAAAGCATCTAAGACACATGCTAAACAAGCTAAAACTTTAAAAGGAGTTATACGTGGAAGCAGAACAAGTACTAAATAGTTTAAGAAGAGCAATCAAAAGAAGAGTAGAAACATTAGCCATATCGGTAACATCCGGTGGGGTTGACAGTATGGAAACATACAAGTATATAATAGGACAGATTAATGCATTGGAATCAGTGCAACAGGAAATCTCTAACCTGCTAAACGATAAGGAGCAAAATGAAGACAGAGGAACAGTCATCAACATCGATGGCAAAAAAAATAATAACCCCAAATAATAAATTAGTTGGGTTAAAGAAATCAGAAGAACAAAAAGAAGTTACAAAAGAAAAAGCAAAACTTCCTCAACCTACAGGTTGGCGTATGTTAGTTTTACCATTTAAGATGAATGAAAAAACTAAAGGCGGAGTTTTACTTGGACAAGAAACAATCGAGAGACAACAGGTAGGATCACAATGCGGTAACGTACTTGCGATGGGACCTGATTGTTATAATGATAAAACTAGATTCACACAAGGTCCATGGTGCAAGGTCGGAGACTGGGTAGTCTTTGCACGTTATGCAGGATCTCGTATTGAAATTGAGGGTGGGGAAGTTCGTCTTCTTAATGATGACGAAGTACTAGCAACTGTGCAAGATCCAACAGATATCTTGCATAAATTTTAACATAGGAAGGACACTATGCCAGAGGAAGAAAAGAAGACAGTAGACATTGATACATCCGGTCCAGAGACCGAAATTAATGTACCTGAAGAAAAAGATGAGGCGGTAGTTGATACCGCTCCTAAAGAAGAAACAACTACAGAAGAACCAGAAAAAAAAGAAACAGAAAAAAAGAGTGATGAAGAATTAGAAGATTACAGTAAAGGTGTGCAATCTAGAATTGCTAAACTTACGCGTAAGATGAGAGAAGCAGAAAGAAGAGAAGCTGCTGCAATCGAATATGCTACTGCAATCGAAAACAAAAGAAAACTAGATCAGGAAAGATTTAATAAAGTTGATTCTGATTACACCGCTAAATTTGAGGAAAGTGTAAAATCTGGAATGGACATGGCGCAAAAACAATTAGCCACAGCCATTGAAGCAGGTGATGCAACAGCTCAAGTCGAAGCAAATAAAAAAATTGCTGAGTTAGCTTTCGAGAACGCTAAACTTCAGCAAAGAAAAGAAGCAAAACCAGTTGAACAGGAAACACCTGTTAGACTGTCAGACGGTGGACAATTACCAAATCAAACCCCTCAACAAATGCCTCAAGCTGATCCTATGGCTGAAGATTGGGCTGCAAAAAATAGATGGTTCGGAACAGATAGAGCTATGACATTTACTGCATTCGAAATTCACAAGGATTTAGTTGATAAAGAAGGTTATGATCCTAAATCAAATGAGTATTATGAAGAAATTGATAAAAGGATTAGAGTTGACTTCGGGCATAAATTTGATAATAATGATACTAAGCAAACGAACAGGGCCGTTCAGTCGGTAGCTTCGGCTAACAGAAGCTCAAAACCTGGTCGCAAAACTGTGAGACTCACATCATCACAGGTAGCAATAGCTAAAAAATTAGGTGTGCCACTCGAAGAGTATGCTAAACAACTAAAACTCACGGAAGGAGCATAGTATGAAAAAAGACGAAAATAAAACTTCTCGTGCGGCTGTTACTCGGTCAAAAACTGAAAGACCAAAAGAGTACAAGCCACCATCTTCTCTAGATGCACCACCAGCGCCTGACGGCTTTAGGCACAGATGGATAAGAGCAGAGTCAATGGGTTTCAATGACACCAAAAATATTCATGGTAGATTGAGATCTGGTTATGAGTTAGTGAGAGCTGACGAATACGACGCTGATCAATACCCAACTGTCTTAGACGGAAAATACGCTGGAGTGATTGGAGTAGGTGGCCTTCTCCTGGCAAGGATACCCGAAGAACTCGCGCAGTCTCGTATGGACTATCAGCAAAGACAAACTGAAGGTCAAGACGAGTCAGTCGAAACCGACTTACTTAGGGATCAGGATAAGAGAATGCCTATCAAAATTGATAGAAATTCTAAGCACACTTTCGGTGGTACAAAGAAGTAATTCTTAAACATCGAAATAATATCAACCGAACTGGAGGCCGTTTAACGACGGCAGGTTCATAAGGAGTAAACTATGGCAAATAGAAACACAACTGGATTTGGTCTTATTGCTCAAGGTGTACTGGGTTCAACACCAGCCACTGGCGGTCAAGGTAAGTACTACATCGAGGCTAACTATGCTACGTCATTATTTCAAGGCACTGCTGTAAAGCAGTCTGCTGGATTTATAATTACAGCACAGGCAGCAATCACTGATACTTGTATTGGTGTTTTAAATGGTGTGTTCTACAACGCGGCAACTACACAGAAACCGACGTTTCAGAACTACTATTCACAAGTTACTCCAGCCAACTCTGAAAACATCACAGCGTTTGTAATCGACAATCCAACTCAACTTTATGTTGGGATGATTGACACAGCTATACCTATCGCAAATATGGGTAAAACTTTCGGTTTCGCGTCTACTACTGGTTCAACAACTAGTGGTCAGTCTACAAACAAAATGTTGTTAGCAGGTGGTCACGCCACAAATAATACTTGGAGAACTGTAAGAATAGCAGAAGATCCTGAAAACTCAGACATCGCAGCAGCTAACTGCTCTGTTGTTTTTGTTCAGAATCTTAACCAGTATAATAACGGCGTAACTATGGCATAATAGGAGCATATCATGGCAATATCACGAGCACAGCTAGTTAAAGAACTAGAACCAGGCCTAAATGCACTATTTGGGCTGGAGTACAAAAGGTATGAAAATCAGCATGCTGAGATTTATACAACAGAATCATCTGACAGAGCTTTTGAAGAAGAAGTAATGTTAAGTGGTTTTGCAAACGCAGACGTAAAAGCAGAAGGTCAAGGAATTGCGTACGACGACGCGCAAGAAACTTACACTGCTAGATACACAATGGAAACGATCGCGCTAGCTTTCGCTATCACAGAAGAAGCAATAGAGGACAACCTTTATGACAGACTTTCTTCTAGATACACAAAAGCTTTAGCAAGATCTATGTCCAATGCTAAAGAAGTTAAAGGTGCAGCACCTTTGAATAATGGTTTACCGGGCGTAGCCGCGGGAACTGCTTTTCAAACAGGTGATGGATCTAACTTACTTGCAACTGATCACGCAACGATCGCAGGTACAGTAAGTAACACTTTGGCAACTCAAGCAGACTTAAACGAAACTTCATTAGAGCAGTCTTTGATTGACATCGCTGCAATGACTGATGAGAGAGGTTTAAGAATCGCAGCTAAAGGAGTTAAAATGATAATTCCTTCTGCGAATCAGTTCAACGCTGAGAGATTGATGAAATCTCAAGGTAGAACTCAAACTGCTGATAATGATATCAATGCAATCAACAGTATGGGAATGATTCCTCAAGGTTACAGAGTGAACAATTTCTTAACTGACCCTGATTCATTCTACATTATCACGGACGTTCCAAATGGTATGAAGATGTTCTCAAGAACTCCATTGACAACTTCAATGGAAGGAGACTTCGATACTGGCAACGTTAGATACAAAGCTAGAGAAAGATACGCTTTTGGCGCATCTGACTTTAGAGGTATCTTCGGTTGCGAAGGTGCGTAAGCAAAGTTAAACATTTTTGTGGCCGGACACAGTTCGGCCACATTCAATAAATAACATGGTGAGATCATGAAACAATTCACAGTAAAAATATGGGCATACGAACATTACGCAAAATTTAACGTTTTGTCGGAAGATAATGCTATTTCTCTTGAACAATCAATCCTTGACAAATTGGGAGAAAAGAGTATAAACTGGGAATATCTCGGAAACTCATATGACGACCGAGTAAACAGAATAACCTATGAGGAGGTTGTTGATGATACAAGACCTATACAAAGCAAAAAGGTCCTTGGAGTTGAAGTGGGAACAGGAGCATCTGTCTAATGGTAGGTACACTCTTGAAATGGTCAGAATCGATGACAAAGTTAAAAAAGTCATTACTGACATTAAGCTGGAAGAAGCAGCTATTGCTCACAGACAGAATACTGTCGAAGATGCAGCTCCGCAAGTTTCTGTAGCTACTTAGAACAAAAGCTACATCGCTGAAATCGCACTTTCTTATAAGGCTCTCTTGCACTCTACTAAAATCTAATATATAAATAACTTACTATACATAATAATAATTATTAAATGTAGACGCGTATAGTCGACAACCCTAGGGACTACATTTAAGATATCTAGGAGGATATTAATATGGCAAATACTACATTTTCAGGACCGGTTCGATCAGAAAACGGTTTTGAAGTAATTGATAAAAGTACAGTCACTGGTGCTATTACATCTACAATGAGCATTAAAGAGTTCACTGCAACTATTCAAGTTGCAAATGGTGATACTACTGGAAAAGAAACATCTATCCAAATACCTACAAACTTTATTCCATTAGGAATAGGTGTCGTGGTAACTGTTGCTTCTGCAAACGCTGTTAACTTAGTTGACATTGGAACAGACGCTGACACAGACGGTTATGTTGACGGAGCTTCTTTAGCTACTAACTCAACTGGTTGGAAAGGTTTTCTAGGTTGTAATGGTGCATTAGGTATGTCTGGATTTTCACCAGGAATCGCAGGTTTAGCTGGAGACGAAGTTGAACTTGTTTTATCTGGAGACCCAGGACATGGAGCAGGCGGAGCGCCAGCTGTTACAACAATTGTGTTAAAGATTTTTGGAATTGATTCCACTTCTGACACAGCATAATAATTAATTTAATGTGGGCCTTCGGGCCCGCATAAATTTAAGGAGATTAAAAATATGTCAATAACGTCAAAAGTAAGACAATCGGTTGTCTTGACTGCAGATGGTAATTTACAAAGTTTAGTAAATACGCCAACTACATCAACAGCTACTAATATTAAATCAATTAATATTATGAACATCTATGGAATGGCTACGGCAGGAGATGCTGAAATAAAAATTTATAATGAAACTGGAAGTGCAACAGCAAAAAATTTAGTTTTTCATGGTAAATGGGCAGCAGCTGATAACGTTGTTCAAGAATTTAAAATGCCAGGAGCTGGTATTTATTGTAATGATGGAGCTTACGTCGATCTTACTAATTGTGATTTTTGTTACGTAATCGGAACATTTTAAAGGAGTAGCCAATGGCGAATACTACTTCCTCATCATATTCATTTGATCAGGATTTCTCGATAGATGAAATCATTGCAGATGCATATGAACGTATCGGTTTAGTTGGTACTGCAGGACATCAAATAAAAACTGCAAGAAGATCTTTAAACATTCTTTTTCAAGAATGGGGTAATAGAGGAATACATTTTTGGGAAGTAGGAAATACTAATATTAATTTAGTAGCAGGTTCAACAACTAACGTTGATGCTACGGCTGAAGGATCTGGTATATATACTTTTTATAGAAATTCTTCTGATGTTCCTGGAAGTGGAGAACCACCACAAGCTACAACAGTTCCAACAGCAAACGTTTATGGTATCTCAGATATTTTAAATGTTACATATAGACAAAATTATAATACAACAAATCAATCAGATACAGGATTAACAAAAGTTGCAAGAGATGCTTATTCAGCAACAGCTAACAAAGCATCTAATGGAACGCCTTCACAATTTTGGGTACAAAGATTTATTGATAAAGTTACAATAACAATTTATCCTTTACCTAATTCAACTGCTGCATCAAATTTTTTAAATGTTTATTATGTAAAAAGAATTCAAGATGCAGGAGCATATACTAACGCAAGTGATACACCTTTTAGATTTGTACCATGTATGATTTCAGGATTGTCATATTACTTATCTATGAAGTTTGCACCACAAAGAACACAGGAGATGAAGTTGTTGTACGAGGATGAATTAGCAAGAGCATTATCAGAAGATGGTTCTCCAGCTAGCACATATATTACTCCGAAAACATACTATCCAAATATATAATGGCTAGATTTGCAAAAGGTAGTAGAGCATTAGCAATTTCTGATAGATCAGGAGCGGCATTCCCATATCGAGAAATGGTGCAAGAATGGACTGGAGCTTGGGTGCACACATCTGAATTTGAACCTAAACAACCTCAATTAAAACCACATCCAGTAGGAGCTGATCCACAAGGATTATTACACGCAAGACCTGCAAGAGTAGAGTTTGCAGTACAAGATATTTTACCAGAAAACCCATTTACAACAACAGCAGCATCTAAAGTTTTAAGTGTTTCTTTTCCAAACAATGGTTTAAATGAAGGAACATCTTACGTAAGATTTAGTGATTTAAAAGAAATTGTAGGTGGAGTTGCAATTACAACTTTAGAATTATCAACAACGTTAAATGGAAGCATAAGTGATTCTGCTACATCTATTGTTTTAACTGATGGATCTGAATTTCCAACAGCAGGATATATTGTTATAGAAAAAGTTTATACACAAGCTGATTTAACAGCAGGTGTAATTACTAATCCATTATTAGTTGGAACATATGCAAATGAAACTATTCAATATACAGGTAGATCTACACACACATTAACAGGATGCACACGTGGAACAGCTGCACCATTTAGAGGAAAAACTTTAGCTAACACTTCAGCTATTGCTCATACTTCTGGCGCAAAAATTTATGGATCGTATCTTGCAACAGCAATTGGAACAACAGTAATAGTTGGTCCTAAAACATCACAGACAGAAACACAATATAATTCATTAACAGTACCTTTAGTTTCTAATGCTACAAGTGCACAAACAGGGGGCGGTTTTCAGTGTACAATTGGACCCGTTAATGATAGAGGTTAATTATGGCTGGATTTACATACGCAACACTAACAACTGCAATTAGAGATTACTCAGAAGTAGACTCTAATGTTTTTACTGCTACTATTATAGATCAATTTATTATGAATTCAGAATACAGAATTGCATATGACATACCTATGGATTCTGACAGAAAACAAGCACAAGCACAATTTGCAACAGATACTCAAACTATAAATGTACCTGCTGAATGTTTATTTGTAAGAGGCGTACAAGTATTTCCATCTACTGCAAACACTAATGAACAAGGTCAGTGGTTAGAAAGACGTGATCAAACTTTTATATCAGAGTATATTGGTAACTTAACAGGACCAAAAGGTTCTACTGCATCAGGAGCAGATGTTACAGGATACCCTAAATATTATTCTATGTTTGGTGGTGCTACAGGAGTGTCTTCTAGCACATCAGGAGGTATGTATTTAGCTCCTACACCAGACGCTAATTATCAATATATAATTCATTATAATAAACTACCACAAGCTTTAAGCGGTAGTAATACTACTACATATGTTAGTCAATATTTCCCTAATGGGCTTTTATATGCTTGTTTAGCAGAAGCATTTACTTTCTTAAAAGGTCCAACTGATATGTTGACATTATATGAGAGTAAGTATAAAACTGAACTACAAAAGTTTGCAGCGATGCAAATTGGAAGAAGAAGACGAGACGATTACACGGATGGTACATTAAGAATTCCAATCGAGTCAGCGCCTCAGTAATTAGGAGAAAAAAATTATGGCAATAACATCAGCAATTTGTAACAGTTTTAAAACAGAAGTTTTACAAGCTCTACATAATTTTACAGCATCGTCTGGAAACTCATTTAAACTAGCTTTATACACAAGTTCAGCAACTTTAAATAAATCAACAACAGCGTATAGTTCATCAAACGAAATTTCTAACTCATCGGGATCTGCTTACACAGCCGGAGGAAAAGCACTTACAAGTGTTACACCTGCTTTATCTACAGACACAGCATGTTGTGACTTTGCAGATATCAGTTTTACTTCTGCTTCATTTACAGCTAATGGTTGTTTAATATATAACGATACAAACGCTGATAGAGCAGTTTGTGCAATAGCATTTGGTGGAGACAAAACTGTATCAAGCGGAACTTTTACAATTCAATTTCCAGCAGCAGACGCATCTAACGCGATTATTCGAATAGCGTAGAGGTAACGACGGATGTCCGTTACTAGAACTTTTACAGTAACGGTAGTTAGTACCGGTTCAGGTAATAAATATTTTATAGATGGTGTACAACAAGCTACTATTCTTTTAGGAGAAAATGGCACATATAAATTTGATCAATCAGATAGTTCAAATAGTAGTCACCCTTTAAGATTTGCAACAGCTGAAGATGCCGCTGGAGGAACTCAATACACAACAGGAGTAACTTCAAGCGGAACACCTGGAAACTCCGGAGCCTATACTCAAATTGTGGTAGCTGCTAGTGCACCAGATCTTTATTACTATTGTACAAATCATGGAGGAATGGGTGGACAAGCTAATACTGTTGACGGAAACTCATGGGGAATTATGTCATGGGGTGCAAACGAATATGGCAGTCAAGATTCTATTGATGTTACATTAACAGGCGTATCTGCTACTTCTAATGTAGGTGCTGTAGAAGCATTTCCACAACAAGGTTGGGGCAGACAACAATGGGGTAATTCTGGTTGGGGAGTAGAATATTCTGTTGAACTTACAGGTCAAGAAGCAACTACTTCCACTGGTTCTATTACCACAGAAATTTCTGTTCCATTAACAGGTTTATCAGCTACATCAAGTATAGGTTCAACAACATTTGTTGGTTTAACTTTTGTAGATTTAACAGGTGTACAAGCAACAACAGAACTTGGAAGTTTTGATAATGCAGGTACCTTAGTTGGTTGGGGTAGAAATGGTTGGGGTGAAGAACCTTATGGAGACTCATTTAATAAATTAGAACAACCAGCAGGAGTTAGTGCAACAACAAATGTTGGATCATTAACTGCTTTACCAGAAGAACTTATATCAACAACTGGAGTATCGGCAACTTCTAGTGTTGGTAGTTTAACATCTATTATAGATTGTGTAATTGTACCTACAGGAGTTGCAGCTACTTCTAGCGTTGGTACACCTTTAATAACACAAGCTACTGTTGGATTAACAGGGCTTAGTGCGACTGCTGCAGTTGGTGGTATAATTCTTGATGCTTTAACAGTTGAATTATCTGGTTTACAAACGACATCTTCTGTAGGTCTTTTACAAGAACAAATTTCTCAAATTCCAACAGGTCAACAAGCAACATCTTCTGTAGGATCTATATCAATAGGAATAGGAGTTTCGTTAAGTGGAGTTAGTGCTACATCAGCAGTTGGTGAAATTATAGGTATACCTATGACAGTAGGATTAACTGGTCAATTAACAACTTCGTCAGTTGGTGAAGTTTCACCTTTATATACTAGAGATTTAAGCTATAATACTAGCGCGTCGTACAGTATAAAAACGAATAATACTTCTGCGTCTTATTCAAATAAGACACATAACACAAGCGCATCATATACGGATAAAACACATGTCGGTTAAAATGATGTTGACTTGCTATACAAAACACAATATTAATAAGAATAATTAGGAGATTAAAGAATGGCTTCAACATACACACCTCTCGGCGTAGAGCTAATGGCTACCGGTGAAAACGCTGGTACTTGGGGAACAAAAACAAATACAAATTTAAATATCATAGAGCAAATCTCTGGTGGATATGTAGAACTATCAATTGCAGGCGGTGCTGGAACACAAGCTGTTGATAAAACAGATGGTGGAACTGGTTCAGCTGTTGCAACAAGAGTTATAAAATTTACCGGAACAATATCTGGAAACAGAGTTATAACTTTTCCAGTCCTTACAGAAAATTTTTATCTTATTAATAACGGAACTTCAGGTTCTTACACAGTACAATTAAAAGCAGCTTCAGGTTCAGGTGCAACAGTTACTTGGGCAACAGGTGATAAAGGTTGGAAGCTAGTATATTTTGATGGTGTATCAACTAACACAGGAGTTTATGATGTTGGTTTTGGTGCTGCAACTTCTCCAGGTGGTTCATCAACACAAGTACAATTTAATGATTCAGGTTCATTTGGCGGTGACGCAGATTTAATCTGGACAGCAGGAACAGGTTTAATAATTAATTCTCAGAAAGAACTTAGACTAGCAGATAGTGATGACAGTGCATACATAGGAATGAAGTCGGCGGCTACAGTAAGTGGATCTTACACTATAACATGGCCAGCTGCGGTAGCAGGAGGAAACGGCTACCTTTTAAAATCAACGACAGGTGGAGTATTGTCTTGGGAAGAAGCCGACGCAGGTGGAACATCATGGCAAGCAGTTAAAACAGGAAACTATACAGCGTCAGCTGGTGAAGGTGTATTTTGTAATACAACAAGTGGATCGTTTACTTTGACTCTTCCTTCATCACCAACACTCGGCGATGAAGTTTCGTTTGTAGACTATGCAGGTACTTTTGACACTTACGCTCTAACTATTGGAAGAAATAGTGAAAAAATTAATGGAGCAACAGCAGATCTTACAGTTTCAGTTGAAAGAGCCGCAAATACTTTAGTCTACACAGATGGAACTCAGGGCTGGTTACTGAAGAGTAAATAATCATGGCAACTTATAAAGAGACAGTTGGGACAGCAGTCGTCAACTACGCTGGTGATTATCCAGGCGCCGTGGACGGTGAGCTTTGGTACGATAGCACTAACAAAGATTTCAAATATCAATATGTAAATGTAACAGCAGCTGGTTCTTGGAGAACTGGCGCTACAATGAATACTGCTAGATATTATTTATCGGGTGCAGGAACTGCAACAGCTGGTTTAGCTTTTGCAGGTTTTTATTCACCACCTGATACTGCTTATGGCAATACAGAATCTTATAATGGTAGTAGTTGGACTGAAGTAAATGATATGGGTACAGCAAGATACCAATCTGCAGGTGCTGGTATTCAAACTTCAGCATTAGTTTTTGGTGGAGACGGTACTTCTCCAAATCCAAAAGCATTAACAGAAAGTTGGAATGGAACAAATTGGACAGAAGTCAATGATTTAAATTTAGGTACTAATGCTTCAATGGGTTGTGGTGCTACTAATACTGCAGCGTTACAATGGGGTGGTGCAGCTGGTCCTGCTAAAAATACAGAACTATGGAATGGCACAAACTGGACTGAGGTAAATGACTTAAATACAAAACGATATTATGCAGCAGGTGCTGGAACTTCTACTTCTGGATTAAATTTTGGTGGTAATAGTCCATCAGTAACAGGAAAAACAGAATCTTGGAATGGGACCAACTGGACAGAAGTAAATGATTTAAATGACGCTAGATTTGGTTTAACAGGATTCGGAGCAGATAATACTGCGGCTGTAGCAGTTGGTGGAGAATCTCCAGGATATGTAGGAGTAGCAGAAGTTTGGAATGGAACTAATTGGACTGAAGAAGGAGATTTATCTACTGCTAGAGCACAACTTGCAGCATCAGGATTAGCTCCAAGTTCATCTGGAATAGTTTTTGGTGGTTCAGCTCCAGCCATTACAGGAGCAACAGAAGAATTTACAGGTGCAGGTGCACCAGTCGGTGCTTGGTCTACAGGTGGTGCTTTAAATACTGCTAGATATGCTTTGTCTGCAGCGGGAGCTAGTAGCGATGCAGCATTAGCAGCAGGTGGTACAAATTCAAGTCCCGCCCCTCCTGGCCAAATGGATAATACAGAATTATATAATGGGAGCACTTGGACAGAAGTTAATGATATGAACACAGCTAGGTGGGCAGGTGCTGGAACAGGTACACAAACAGCGGCTTTAAACTTTGGAGGAGGAGCAAGTCCACCAGATTTAAAAGCAATTACAGAACTTTGGAATGGAACAAACTGGACAGAAGTTAACGATTTAAATACTGCTAGACAAAATTTAGCAGGTAATGGTACGTCTACATCATCTTTAGCAATTGGTGGAGCTACAACAGATTCACAAGCAAATACAGAATCTTGGAATGGAACAAACTGGACTGAAGTAAATGATTTAAATACTACTAGAAATGGTAATGGAGCAGCTGGAGCTGATGTTACAGCAGCGTTATGTTTTGGTGGAAATAATCCTAGTCCTCCTACAAGATCTAAAACAGAATCTTGGAATGGAACTAACTGGACTAATGTTAATGATATGAATCAAGCAAGATTTAATTTTGGTGGTACTGGAACTCAAACAGCTGCATTAGCTTTTGGTGGTGTAAATCCTCCACCTATTCTAGCAAATACAGAAGATTGGAATGGAGCTAGTTGGGTAGAAGTTGCAGATTTATCTACAGCTAGAGATCAAATAAGAGGTAATGGAAGTACTACTTCAGCATTAGGTGCTGGTGGTCAAAATCCTTCTGTTACAACTGCAACAGAAGAATGGAGTGGAAGTTCAAACGTAACTAAGGTATTAACAGATTAATAAAAGGAGAAAACTATGGCAAAAACATATCAATACTGTGTAGCAGAAAACTGGGGAAAGGGTTTCATCGATCACGTTGAATCTCAAAGAATCACGTTTGTAGGCTATCCTGGAAATGTTTGGCAAGTTCCTGCATACAACAAACACGGTAATCTTTGGATTGCTAAAGTTGCAGGTACTGTAAAAACTAAGGATGAAGCACAGGCGATTGTTGATGCAGAGGTTCAAGCGGCGCAAGCTGCGTGGGATGCTTTACCTGATGCTGACAAAGCACCAGCAGTAGAGAATAACACAAGACCTGCTGACATAACATTAGAGGAATAAAATTAAATGGCTACGTACTTAGGCACACATGGTAGTAAAATACAGAACTACACTACGGATCCCGATAATCCGAATACGGGAGAGGTGTGGTACAATGAGACGGCCAACACATTAAAGTTTCAATATCCTGCTGTAACTACATCTGGTTCATGGAGAACTGCAAACCCTGTAAATAACGGTAGAAATAATGGAGGTGGGTTTGGTATATATACATCAGCTTTATTTTTTGGTGGAACTGATGGTTCTGATCGAGCTTACACAGAATTTTACAACGGAACAAACTGGACAGAAGTTAATGATTTACCTAGTGCTACACAAGGAATGGCTGGTTTTGGTGCTAATGGTACAGCTGGGGTATCAGCAGGTTCTCCTGGAGCTAACGTACAAGTTTGGAATGGAACAAACTGGACAGAGGTTAATGATTTAAATTCAGGTAGAGGTGGTATGGCATCTTCTAAACAATCGCCATCAACATCTGGAATAGTTTTTGGTGGTGTACCACCTGGAACAGCAGCAGAAGTTTGGAATGGAACAAACTGGACAGAAGTTGGAGATTTAAATACTAGTAGAATCCACGCAGGAGGAGCTGGAGAAACTGCTACAGCAGCATTATGTTTTGGTGGAAAACCTACAACAGCAATTACAGAATCTTGGAATGGAACGAATTGGACTGAAGTTAACGATTTAAATACTGCAAGACAACAATTTGGTTCATCAGGAACACAACCAGCAGCTTTAGCGTTTGGTGGAGAAGCAAATCCAGGTAAATTTGCTAATACAGAATTATGGAATGGAACTAATTGGGCTGAACAAAACGATTTACCTACAGCATTAAGTGATATGTCTGGGTGTGGTACAACAACAAATTCTTTAAGTTTTGGTGGATCACCTCCAGCATCAGTAGCAGACACAAACGAATGGATCGTAGGTGTACCAATTGGTGTTTGGTCTACAGGTGGAACTATGAATACTGCCAGACTTAGATTAAGTGGTGCTGGAATTCAAACAGCTGCTTTAGCTATTGGTGGAGAAGCTCCTCTAGGTGCTACGGGAGCTACAGAATCTTACAATGGATCTAATTGGACTGAAGTTAATGATTTAACTTCAGTTAG
>WLWI01001508.1_pt1 | contig 20180 bp, 2 predicted proteins | sample 6701501 | NCBI WGS metagenome assembly WLWI01 (sample SAMN12718690, study PRJNA515312) | sponge metagenome | isolation source: marine sponge | host: Mycale hentscheli | place: New Zealand: South Island, Marlborough, Capsize Point | collected 2014-11-01 | reverse complement strand
GTTGAACCCATTAAATACACTGACAGAATACAAGCTAAAATCTCAGTTCATCGGTAGTGCTGCCTTCATAAAAAGCTTTAAAAAGAAGTTGAACCCATTAAATACACTGACAGAATACAAGCTAAAATCACAGTTCATCGGTAGTGCTGCCTTCATAAAAAGCTGTATATGGACGCATTGTAATAGTGACTGACAGGAATATTGAACAACATAGTTACTTTTAATATCACAATGGCATGAATATCCTGATTGTAAATAGTGATAATAAAAAGCAATAAATTATGATTATACAAGCAAATATATAATCTAAATGTTAATAAATAATTCTTTCCTACCACAGATAAGTTAGTTCTATAAAAAATAAATTAATTGTACGAAAATAAGTTAATTTTTTGTAATATAAATGTTTTTGCATCTTTATTTTTATATTTATTAATATAATTTAAATAAAAAAGCCTTTCATTATTTCTAAATTCATCTGTTAAATTGTTGGGAAGAAAATGAACATATCCACTGGGACAGAAGCCCTTTCTTTGTCAACAAAAAACCAATTCCTTGGCCGCGACGCGACGACTCCCCAAGGATGGGGGCGCTCAGCGCGTTTGGTATGAGCGGAACGAATGCTCATATGGTAATTGCCGATGCAGATGTAAACATTAAGGAGATGGCTGTAGAACAACCTCCCTGCTTTATATTGGCGCTTTCCGCGAAGAGTCCAGCGGCCTTAAGCGGAAAAATCAAAAATTTACTTGAACGCCTCAAAGTTGAAGAGGGCAGGGCAATCGGGAATTTAAGGGCTGTTAGCTATACCCTGTTGATGGGCCGCCAACATTTTAATTATCGTTGTGCGATGGTGATCCGGGATTGGGAGGACGCGATTCATGCTTGCCGCCGACTCGCAGAGGGTGAACCGCATCCAAATCTGTTTCAGGGTGAAACATTACGAGGCTTCGTCGGCCAAAAAGGGTTGCAACGACATACAGAAGAATTACTCGAACAAAGCGGCGCCGCACAGATAGACCCGGTCGAGTACCAGGAAATTCTTTTCAGTCTGGCGGAGCTTTATTGTCAAGGTTATAGACCGAACTGGGATCTCCTGTACGGGAACAATCCACCGTGTCGAGTCCACCTGCCGACCTACCCGTTTACCCGGGAGCGGTATTGGATTGCTGAGTCGATATCATCGAGAGAACAAGCGCCTCGAATTCTTCAAAATCGGGCCAATCGGAGCGCTCCCCAGAGTGAAAATATTCAGGCTCTAAGGGCAGAAAAAAACCTCTATGAAGAAGGGATCAATGCATTTCTCGTTAAGATGCTCTGGGGACAATTAACCGAAATGGGATTTTTTACCGAAGAAAATTCCGACCCGAAGCCCGTCAAAGCCGAAATCGGTTTCAAGAAACTTTATGATCGGTGGTTTGAAAAAAGTTTAGTTGTATTGACGCAGGCAAACTATCTGAACCATGACGGCGAGTCCTATCTCCCCATTGACGCATCCCGGCCCACCATGGAGGTTATCTGGAGCGAGTGGGAACAATGGCAGGAAACGTGGAAAGAATATCCCGGCCTGCAAAACAAAATGAAATTGCTGGATAAATCGCTTCGAGCCTTACCTGATGTGCTTACCGGCAAGCAATTGGCTACGGACATTCTGTTCCCCAACGCTTCAATGACATTAGTCGAAGAAATTTATAGCGACGATCAGGTGTACAACTATTTCAACGGCGTGTTGGCCGATCATGTGATAGCTTATGTGGAAGAACGACTGAAACGAAATGCATCCGCGCGCATCCGAATTTTAGAGGTGGGCTCTGGAACCGGAGCGACCAGCGCGGTCGTATTTCAAAAACTTCAACCTTACCGTCAACACATTCAGGAATATTGCTATACCGATGTATCCAGGGCGTTTTTAGCCCATGCGGGAAAAAAATATGCCGCTGATAATCCCTATTTGAAATGCTGCCTCTTTGACGTCGCCAAACCGCTGACCGGGCAAGATATTGAGGCCGGCGCTTATGACCTAGTGATTGCTGCTAATGTTTTGCATGCTACGCCTGATATACGGGAAACTTTGGGTCATGTTAAGAAGACGCTCAAAGAGCATGGTTTGATTGTTTTAAATGAGATGAGTGAAAATAATTTAGTCAATCATCTGGTTTTCAGCCTTTTGGAAGGATGGTGGCTATACAAAGATTCAGAGCTGCGCATCCCAGGGTGTCCGGGGTTGCTGCCCGAAACCTGGAAATCGGTCTTGGAATCAGAAGGATTTGGCGACGTCTTTTTCCCCACTCAGGAAGCACATGATATGGGCCTTCAAATCGTGATTGCAGAGAGTGATGGGGCCATTGAAGAGAACGCCCCATCTCTTCAGAACGCCCCGCCCAAGGCAGCGAGAAAGTGCGCCAATTCTGTTGCTGCGAATATAAATGGCCATATCCTGACTGATCGGCTCCGAGAGGTTCTGGTTCAGGAACTTTCAATCTCGTTGAAAGTCGATCCGAACAGCATTAACGTCAACGAATCCTTCGCGGAATTCGGGGTTGATTCAATTACTGGTATTGAATTTATCCGAGCGCTGAATCAAACCCTCGGAACAACACTAAGCACCACCTGTCTCTTCGATTATCGTTCGATCGATCAATTAGCGGCCCATATCTTATCTGAGCATCAGGAAGCGGCGTCTAAAGCATTGGATGTAAAGATGGAACAGGTCCATTCCGTTCAGGCCTCCCCCTGTGCTGATTATTTTCCAGAACAGCCCCGGGTCAATTCTGTAGAAAAAGACGCCATTGCAATCATTGGCATGAGTGGGCGCTTTGCGAAGTCAAACTCGGTCCATGATTTGTGGAAGCATCTTGCCGCCGGCGCTGATTTGATTGACGAAGTTTCCCGCTGGACGCTGCCGGATGATAACGACGAACAGAAGTACTGCCGATGGGGCAGCTTCCTTGATGAACTGGATCAGTTCGATCCATTCTTTTTTAATATTTCAGGAGCTGAGGCGAACTATATGGATCCTCAGCAACGTCTCTTTTTGGAAGAATCCTGGAACGCATTGGAAGATGCAGGCTATGCCGGTTCCGCTATCGAAGGACGCCGTTGCGGCGTGTACACAGGGTATAACGGCAGTGATTATTTACAGTTGTTCAAAGGCGAGCCCCCGGCGCAGGCGATGTGGGGGAATATGGGATCGGTCATTCCTGCACGCATTGCCTATCTTTTAAACCTTCAAGGGCCGGCGATCGCAATCGACACCGCCTGTTCCAGCTCGCTGGTGGCGATTCATTTGGCGTGTCAAGGGCTCTGGGCGGGGGAAACCGAATTCGCTTTGGCCGGCGGCGTACTCATTCAGCTCACGCCTGGATTTTACCTTTCAGGGGCCCGGGCAGGGATGTTTTCTCCCACCGGACGCTGTTATACCTTTGATGAACGGGCGGATGGATTTGTTCCGGGGGAAGGTGTCGGCGTCGTTCTCCTGAAACGTCTCAGTGAGGCCGTGGCGGATCGCGATCATATTTACGGCGTCATTCGCGGATCGGGGATCAATCAGGATGGTGCGACTAACGGTCTTACGGCGCCGAGCGCCAAGGCTCAGGAACGTCTTGAACGCCAGGTCTATGATCAGTTTCAGATTAATCCGGATGAAATCCAAATGGTTGAAGCGCACGGTACAGGCACCCGGTTGGGAGATCCGATTGAATACGAAGCGCTTACACGAGCTTTTAGACACTATACGAATCGAAAAAAATACTGTGCGATTGGATCGATAAAGACAAATCTCGGGCATACCTCTGCTGCGTCGGGCGTTGTCGGCCTGATCAAAATTTTACTTGCGTTGCGGCATAAGCAAATTCCGCCCTCTCTCCACTTCAAAAAAGGAAATAGCACCATTGAATTTGAAGAAAGCCCCTTTTACGTCAATACGCGCCTCAAAAATTGGAGCGTTGAATCAGATGCCGTTCGGTGTGCTGCCGTCAGTTCATTCGGAGCCAGCGGAACCAATGCCCATATGGTGATTGAAGAAGCTCCCCGGTTTATGCAGCCATCGCATGAAAGCCCGGCTTATCTTATTGTCTTATCTGCCCGTTCCACAGAACAATTGCGCAGGCAAGTTGAACATATCGTTTCCTATGTCGGAGATGGGGCTCAGGTGAATGCCGGCAATCTCAGTTATACCCTGTTGTTGGGAAGAAAACATTTTGCGCATCGTTTGGCGTGCGTTGTGCATAACGTCAAAGAAATGATCGAGCTTTTCAAAAAATGGCTTCTTCAGGGTAAGGCCGCCCAGGTCTACGTCGCCGAAGTAAAGGCAAACGAGCGTCCCGAACAGCCGGCTTTAAGACGCTTTGGAAACGAGTCATTGGAAAACTGCCGGACGGCTGTGCAAACGGGTGAGTATATTGAACATCTGACTGCGGTTTCCGAATTGTACCTGCAAGGATATGATTTGCAATTTGAACGGTTATTTGTCGGAAAGGGATGTTCGCGAATTCCACTTCCAACCTATCCCTTTTCCCGAGAACGGTATTGGCCTCCCGAGGCCGGTGACCAGGTCATCCATCCGACATCATCCGCAGACCCCGTTCAGGAAGACGCCTTTGAGTTGATGACCTTTGAAGAGGTCTGGGAAGAAGCGGAAGCAGAGCCGAATTCTGTGCAGATTAAAAGCCTGCTTTGTATTTGCCCCGACCCCGTGTATCGGCAATTCCTGGAGAAAAGGCTCAATGCCACGGATATTTCCTTTGTAACGGAGCATGAATTGAAGCGTTCAATGGAAGACGTGGATGCATTGCTCTATCTGGATACCCCGGAAGGAAGTTATACTCGTCTGGTCTCCCTATTCCAAACTATGGCATCGATCCAGTTGAATCCTCGGCGCCTGATATTGGCGACGCCGTACAAAAATGAATTGGACCGTTGTTATGCCGAATCATGGATTGGTTTTGAACGATCCTTGGGTCAACTTTTCCCAAAAACCAACATAAGCATAGTATTATTGGCCGAAGCAGGATCGGATCGTAAAGCCTTGATCGAAACACTGGGGTCTGAACTGCGATCGAGCACACCCCAATGTGTTTTATATGCAGGGGGACGTCGGCATGTTTGTGCGACTCGATCTGTGTCTCTGCCGCCAGCGTCGTTCTGTCCACTCAAAGCCGGAGGAACCTACCTCATAACCGGAGGCTGTGGAGGTCTGGGTTTGCTGTTTGCAGAATACTTTGCCAACACGGCGCCGGTGAACCTTGTTTTAACCGGGCGTTCTGCATTAGATTCAGTACGGCAAGCCGCTGTCAAAAAACTTGAGCAAACCGGAAGTCGGGTCATCTATGTGCAGGCAGATGTCTGTAATATTGATGATATGAAGAAAGCCGTGCGCCAGGCCCGGGAGCGTTTTGGTCCGATTTGCGGAGCGCTTCACGCGGCGGGAATTGGCAGCGGAAAAAGCCTTCTGGAAAAATCGATCGAAGAGGTTGAAGATGTCCTGACAGCAAAAATTCAGGGAACGATAGTCCTTGATGAAGTCCTGCCTGAAAACACGCTCGATTTTATATGCTGTTTTTCCTCAATTGCTGCGATTTTGGGAGATATGGGGTCCTGTGATTATGCGGTCGGCAATCGGTTTCAAATGGCCTATGCAGGGTATCGCGGGAGAGCCGCCGCAATCGGTTGGCCGGTGTGGCGGCAGGGGGGCATGAAGTTTGGCGACGCCGAGGGGACGCGCCTTTATTTGCAAAGCAGCGGCCAACGTTTTTTAGAAAGCGCAGAGGGACTCTCCCTCTTTGATCGAATCATGGTTGCCGGCAAGACTCATCCCTTTGTTTTGTCGGGTCGCCCGAGTCGCGTGAATCGTTTTTTAGGCGTGTCGAAAAGCAAACCTGCAAAAGAAAGCAATTCGAACTTTGTACATCAGGGACGACGATCTCTAATGAAAAGCTGGAGCGTAGAACAGTGTTTGATTTGGGATCTGAAAGAAGAAGTAAGCGGTTTACTCAATATTTCACGCGAAAAATTGTCCGGCGACGCGAATATAGGCGATTTCGGATTTGATTCACTAAGTCTGGAGCATTTTGCAAATAATTTGAATCAACATTTTCATTTGCAGATTAAACCGTCCCTGTTCTTCGGGTATTCTACGCTGGATCAGCTTGCAGGTTACTTCTTAACCGAACACTCGGAGACTATAGCAGAATTTTATCGAGAGGAAATTTCGAGTCCGTCGATTTCCCCTTCCCCACGCACACCGATTAAAATCATGCGTGATACGACAAGCCTAAAGGAGCCAATTGCAATTATTGGTATGAGCGGACGCTTCCCACAAGCCCGAACGATTGACGAAATGTGGGAAATCCTCGCCTCCGGCAAGGAAGCGGTTGCAGACCTTCCAGCAGATCGATTTAATACGGCACGTCTTGGAGATGGGATGCATCATTTGCGGCTGGGGTGTTTGCCGGGCATCGGAGAATTCGACCCAAAATTTTTTGAGATATCGCCTCGTGAAGCAGAATTAATGGACCCCAGGCAGCGACTTTTACTTCAGGAATCCTGGAAAGCTCTTGAGGATGCAGGCTGCGGGACCCAGCGGATCCGGGATAACAAAATTGGCATGTTCGTCGGGGTCGAACAAGGAGATTACCAGGTGTTGGTTGGAGGCCAGGGAAGCGTGACTTCGAATCATGACGGAGTGTTAGCGGCTCGGGCCGCCTACTTTTTAAATCTAAGCGGCCCTGCAATGGCTTTAAACACGGCCTGTTCTTCCGGATTGGTGGCCGCGCACCAGGCCTGCATGAGTTTACGCCAGGGCGAATGCGACGTCGCTCTGGCAGCCGGCGTGAACATGCTGCTGACAGTAGAGGCGTATCTGGGCATTCGTGAAGCGGGTATGCTCTCAAAGGATGGACGATGTTTTGCTTTTGATAAACGAGCGAACGGCATGGTTCCAGGGGAGGCCATCGCGGTCGTCGTGTTGAAAAAATTCGAACAGGCCCGATCCGATGGCGATCCGATTTATGCATTGATCCAGGGTAGCGGCATTAACTATGACGGAAAAACTAACGGGATCACTGCACCAAGTGGAACCTCGCAGTCAAACCTGTTGAAAGAGGTGTACGATAGTTATGGATTGAATCCGAACGAAATTGATTTTTTTGCCAGCCATGGGACAGGCACCAAACTGGGCGACCCCGTGGAAGTGAATGCGATGATTAATGCATTCAAAACGTTCACGACCCGTGAAAGATATTGTGCATTGACTTCAATGAAAACAAACTTCGGACACACGTTTGCTGCCTCGGGTTTGGTCAGTTTGATCGGCATGGTGCAGGCGCTTCGCCACGAAAGGATTCCGGCGAGTCTGAATTGTCATGAGGAAAATAACTATATCGACTGGGGAAAAAGCCCGTTTTACGTGAATAGAAAAAGTACGCCGTGGCCTTGGCGAGCAGATCGTAACCGTATGGGCGCCGTGAGTGCGTTTGGAATGAGCGGGACTAATGCGCATATGGTTGTCGCCGAATACCAACCAGAGATAAAGGAAGAACCCTGCGGAAAACCTTCAGCCTATTTATTGGCCCTTTCCGCTAAAAGCGACGAGGCATTAAAGGAAAAAATCAAGGATATCGGCAGGACTTTGGAGGAAAGCGAAGAAGAAAATATGCTGGATCTGAGCTACACTTTATTGGTTGGTCGTCAGCATTTTAATCATCGGTGTGCAATGGTGGTTCGGGATTGCACAGAAGCCGCTTCCCTGTGCGGAATGGCAAGTAAAAAAGAATCGTTGGCAAATCTGTTTTTTGGCAAGACGGCCAGAGAATTCGAAGGTCAGACTGCATTGAAACGCTATATCGATGAGCTATTGAGAAAAATCGGGGCCCCCAACGAACACCGGGAAAACCTTCAGGCCTTGGCCGAACTTTATTGCCAGGGTTACGATCCGGATTGGGAATTGCTATATAAAGGGTACGTTCCTTGTCGAATCCATTTGCCAACCTATCCTTTTTCCAGAAATCGGTATTGGGTATCCCCGACTGATTCATCGCAAACAATATCCCCTGTCGTTGCAGAATCCCCGGCTAACATCATGACGTTTGTACCCGTATGGGATTGTGTGCCTCCGAAAAAGATTGAAGAATTCCCCTCCGCCAACGCTCATATCATGATTGTAGGAGGCTCTAAAAAAGAAAGAAAGCGTTTACAGAAATACTATCCTCATGCTGACGCTTTAGATAACCGTCACCCCGAAAACGTAGAAAACATCGCAAATGGTTCCCTCGATCATTTACTCTGGATTGCTCCCGCCTCACTGACAGATGATTGGATTGACGAACAGGAGCATGGCGTGCTCGCGTGTTTTCGCTTGATCAAAGCGCTGCTCAATATGGGGTATGGAAGTAAGCCTCTGGGGTGGACTATCGTCACAACCCAGACTCAAGCTATTAATCAGGGAGAGCGCATTCAGTCGGCACATGCAAGTCTTCATGGGCTGGTTGGCTCAATGACTAAGGAATATCCGAATTGGAAGGTTCGGCTTTTGGATTTGGAAGAAAACGAGCCTTGGCCATTGCAAGCGATGTTTGATCTCCCGGAGGATACCTATGGGAATGCGTGGGCTCATCGAGGCGGTCAATGGTATCGTCAACGATTATTGCCATGTCGTGAAGCGGCATCTTCGGTGAGTCTCTATAAGATGGGCGGCGTCTATGTCGTCATTGGGGGCGCCGGAGGCATTGGTGAAACCTGGAGCGACTACATGATTCGTACTTATGAGGCGCAGATTATCTGGATTGGCCGTCGTCCACTGGATGATTCGATTCGAACGCGGATAAATGAATTGGGAACCTGTTATATCGAAGCAGACGCATCTGATCGGGATGCCCTGCAGGCAGCCTGTACGGAGATTAAACAACGCTTTAGCCGCATTAACGGCGTCATTCATTCAGTGATTGTTTTAATGGATCAGACATTAGCGAAAATGGATGAGCAACGATTTCGTGCGGGCTTGAAGGCAAAGGTTGACGTCAGTGTGCGACTGGCGCAAGTCTTCAAGGAAGAAGAGCTGGATTTTGTTTTATTCTTTTCATCATTGATGGCTTTTACTAAAGCCCCGGGTCAAAGCAACTATGCCTCGGGCTGTACATTTAAAGATGCATTTGCGCGAGAAATGTCGCGAACTTGGCCGTGTCCAGTGAAAGTAATGAATTGGGGGTATTGGGGAAGTGTGGGGGTCGTGTCGTCGCCTGCATACCGAGAGCGCATGGAGGATGCGGGACTGGGCTCAATTGAACCTCCGGAAGCAATGGAGGCATTGGAGAAACTCATGGCAGGGCCGCAAGATCAAATAGCGCTGCTAAAAACAACCAAACCCTTGGTCTTAGAGGAAATAGGGTTCCGTTATGAAGAACAGATATCTTCTCATGATTCGGCAGCTCCAAAGATACAGACGCAGCAAATAAAAGCGGTTCGCCCACCGAATATTGAGGAAGTGAATGACCTGGAGCCGCTTCTATGCCGGTTGCTTTGGGGACAATTGCAATCGATGGGATGTTTCACTAAAAACGGGGCGAATCTATGCGAACAGTATCAACGGTGGTTTGCAGAAAGTCAGAGGATATTGGCAGAAGCAAACTATATCGGGTACGATGGTTCGAACTATGCCATACCCGATCATTCCCCGGTGGATCTGAAAGACGCTTGGAAAGCATGGGAAAGTGAAGTCCGGTTAAATGGGCCTGAACAGGCTCATTTGAATTTGGTAGAGGCAACCCTACGCGCCCTGCCAGATGTACTTACCGGAAAAATCCCGGCAACCACGGTCCTTTTTCCAGACTCATCAATGAAGCGCGTTGAAGGAATTTATAAAAATAACCCGATCGCCGATTATTTTAACGATGCATTGGCAGGACGTGTTGTGGACTATATTGAAAAAAGATTAGAGCAGGATTCTGAGGCGCGGATTCGGATTCTGGAAATTGGGGCGGGAACCGGAGGAACCAGCGCCGGGATATTTTCGATGCTTGAAACGTATCAGGACAGAATCGAGGAGTATTGCTATACTGATTTATCGAATGCCTTTATGGATCACGCAGAGGAGTTTTATGCACCCAGTGTCCCATATTTGCAGTGTCGCTTATTTGATGTTGCTGAACCGCTGTCCGGCCAAGGAATTGAAGAGGGCGCATATGACCTGGTCATCGCTGCGCACGTGTTGCATGCGACGCCCGATATCCATAAGACAATCCGCAATGCAAAAGCAGCTTTAAAGAAAAATGGTTGGCTTATCCTGAATGAGTTGTGTGGAAAATCACTATGGGGCCATTTAACATTCGGGCTTTTGCCAGGGTGGTGGCTTTACGAAGACGCCTACTTACGCATTCCGGGAAATCCTGGAATCTCAAGCGAAAATTGGGCACGTGTATTAACCCATGAAGGATTTGGCTCAATTAATTTTCCAACACAGGAATTTCATGAATTAGGACAACAGGTGATCCTGGCTGAAAGTGATGGCATTATCCGGCAAACTCAACCGTCTGAAACCATCGTAGCGGATCATGAAGAATCGTCTCGTGATCACGTTTGCAGGGAGTCTCAACCGTTAGTCGAAGAGTATGTTAAAGACGTGATCGTTGAAAAATTATCAGAATCATTGAAAATCGATTCGTCCTCCATAGATACTGATGACTCATTTGCGGATTACGGTGTTGATTCCCTCACTGGGGTCAGGTTTATAGGCGCCGTTAATGACGTGCTGCTGACGGAATTAAGCGCCACGCATATATTCGATCATCCCTCCGTAAAACGGTTGACGGGGTATATTCTATCTCAGTCGGGAGATGGCATTGCCAAGCGGATCTGCCAACCGTCGCTTCCTCCCCAAATTGCGTTGAAAAACGCAAATACAGAGAAAAAGGAAACTGTTTCAAAAGATAAGATTGCCGTAGTCGGAATGAGTGGACGGTTCCCTAAGTCTGCGTCCACGGATGAGTTGTGGGATCATTTAGCCGGGGGCAGAGACTTGGTGGAGAAGGTTTCCCGCTGGGATTTATCGAAGTTCTACCCGGAGGATGCTCCACATTGCCAACACGGAGGATTTCTACAGAATATTGATCGGTTTGATCCACTTTTTTTCAATATTTCCGGCATCGAAGCAACCTACATGGATCCACAGCAGCGCCTGTTTTTAGAAGAGTGCTGGAAGGCATTGGAAGATGCCGGTTATGCAGGGCCTTGCATTGGAGGGCGGCGGTGCGGCGTCTACGTGGGATGCAACGGCGGAGACTATTTACAATTGTTTGGCGAAGAACCTCCAGCTCAGGCAATGTGGGGCAATGCCAGTGCCGTGACCCCGGCGCGAATTGCCTATGCATTAGACTTGCAAGGTCCAGCCGTAGCGATTGATACGGCATGTTCCAGTTCCCTGGTGGCTATCCATTTGGCATGTCAGGGGCTCTGGGGGAAGGAAATGGAATTCGCTTTGGCCGGAGGTGTATTCATTCAATCTACGCCGGGATTTTATATCACCGGGAGCCGTGCGGGAATGCTGTCGTCCACCGGGCGCTGTTACACATTTGATGAGCGGGCGGATGGATTTGTACCTAGCGAAGGAGTTGGGGTTGTTGTACTCAGGCGTCTGGAAGACGCTTTGGCGGACGGCGATCATATTTACGGGGTGATTTGCGGATCCGGAATTAATCAGGACGGGACGACAAACGGAATTACGGCGCCGAGCGCACGGTCTCAGGAACGTCTTGCCCGTCACGTTTACGATGCCTTTGATATTGATCCTGATCGCATTCAAATGATCGAAGCGCATGGGACGGGAACGAAGTTGGGCGATCCCATTGAGTTTGACGCCCTGACCCGGGCATTTAGACATTATACGGATCGAAAAGAATATTGCACGATTGGTTCGGTGAAGTCAAATCTGGGACATGCTTCTGCGGCTGCAGGCGTCACCGGCTTGATCAAAATTCTGCTTTCCCTGAAATATGGGAAAATTCCACCGTCTCTTCACTACCGCACCGGGAATGCCGGTATCGCGTTTTCCCAGAGCCCATTTTATGTCAATTGCTGTCTCCGCGATTGGAACGTTGAACCCGGGAGTAAGCGTCGTGCTGCCGTCAGCGCATTTGGATTTAGCGGGACTAATGCACATATGGTTATTGAAGAAGCGCCCCATGTCAAATCACATCCTATTGAAAAATCGGGATATTTAATTGCATTATCTGCTCAATCCAGGGAGCAGCTGCGGGAACAGGTAGAAAAGCTTATTGTCCATTGCGAGATGACCCCTTCCATAGACTATGGAAATTTAAGTTACACCTTACTGATGGGACGAAAGCATTTTGCGCATCGGCTTGCCTATGTCGTTCGTCGCGAAGACAAACTGATTCCGCTGTTGAAAAAATGGCAGACAGGCGACGATGCTTCCCAGAAGTTGACTAAGCACAATCATCATGAGCAACCCAATGTTCAATGCCTCAAGAAAGTGCAGCACGCACAGGGGACGAAAGAGTATCTGGATCTCCTGGCCGCTGTCGCTGATGTGTATCTTCAGTACCATGAATTAGATTTTCAACCATTATTTACCGATGGGGAATATTCGAGAATTTCATTGCCGACCTACCCGTTTGCTGCGGAGCGATATTGGCCGCCTAAGAACAATGGCAGCGTACCAGCGATTACGGGTCGTCTACATCCGCTGCTGCATGAAAACACATCCGATCTCTCCGAACGGCGGTTTAGTTCCAGTTTTACAGGTCAGGAATTTTTTCTTGAGGATCACCTCATTCAGGGACGCCGAATTTTACCTGGAGCAGCATATCTCGAAATGGCGCGGGCCGCTGTCGAATGTGCATCCGATACGGCATTGGAGCCTAATAAGAATCTGCTTCTGAAAAATATTGTTTGGGCGCAACCATTCAAAGTCGGCAGCCGAGCCGCCCGGCTTCACGTCGGACTGTTCCCCGAGGCAGACGGCAGGGTGGATTATGAGATGTATAGTGATCCTGAAAATGGAGGAGGGGAACCCGTTGTGCATGCCCGGGGCCATGCCGAGTGGGCCTTGACTTCCGAGATTCCTGTCCTGGATTTATCCGTCTTAAAAACGACCTGTTCCCGCAATGGCCTGAGTCCCGAAACATGTTATGAAGCCTTTAGCGCAATGGGCATTGAGTATGGTCCCAGACACCGCGGACTTCAGGAATTACATTTGGGAGGCAACCAGGTCCTTGCAAAATTATCCCTGCCGGAATCGCTTTTTGGAGAACCGTTTGTTCTTCATCCTGCCGTGCTTGACTCAGCATTACAAGCCTCAATCGCGCTCATGATAGATTCAGACGTTGACTCATTATCTTCAAGCAAAGAATCCATTAAGCCTGTGCTCCCGTTCGCGCTGAATAAATTAGAAATTTTTGACGAATGCGTCTCCACAATGTGGGCATTTATTCGCTATTCCGATGGCTGTAAAGCCGGAGATCCCGTGCTAAAACTTGATATTGATCTGTGCAACGAACACGGAACTGTTTGCGCACGTCTCAAAGAATTTTCATCTCGCGTTTTAGAGGATTCTTCGGGCGTCCTCATGATGGAACCTGTCTGGCGGGAACAATCAATCAATCCGCAGATAAAATCAACCTATGCAGATCATATCGTGATCCTTTGCGAACTTAATGAAGCCGTGCAGAAAAGAATCGAATCGCACATGAGCGTCACGCATTGCCTGCCGTTGGTCTCTGAAGAAAAAGCGACGGAGAAACGATTTCAATTCTACGCCGTACATTTGCTCCGCGAAATCCAACGCATTATGAATGAAAAGCCAAAGCGTAAAGCGCTTATTCAGGTTCTCTTTCCTCTTGCAGATATGCACCCACTCTTTTCCGGCCTTTCCGGCATGCTAAAAACGGCGCGCTTAGAAAATCCGCATCTTATCGGACAATTGATTGGGATCGATGCAGCCACCCTTGAGACGGGGCTTAGCGCTGTTTTAACTGAGAATGGTGGTCGCCCTATGGATCAAATCGTACATTACAAAATGGGGAAACGATGGGTCGTAGGATGGGAAAAATTAAAAATCGATCAAGAAAAAATATGTATGCCTTGGAAAGAACGAGGCGTTTATTTGCTGACGGGAGGCGCTGGCGGCGTCGGTTTGCTCTTTGCCCGGGAAATTGTTCACCAGATTAAGGATGTGGTCTTGATTCTCTCCGGACGTTCTTCGCTTTCCGTTGAACGCCAACGCATCATCGAAGAGTTAAATGCATCGGGGGCCCGCGTGGAATACCGGCGCGCCGATGTGTCGCAAAAAACAGCGGTGCATCAATTGATTCAAGGCATCCAAAACGATTTTGGAAGCCTCGATGGCATCCTTCACGGCGCGGGCGTTATTCAGGACAGCTTTATTCTCAAAAAGAGCAAAAAGGAACTTACGGACGTGCTGGCGCCAAAGGTGTCCGGGCTCGTTTATTTGGATCAGGCCACTAGGAAATTCGACCTCGATCTGTTCGTCATGTTTTCTGCCGGCGCCGGTGCAGTTGGCAATCCGGGACAGGCCGATTACGCTGCCGCAAACGCATTCATGGATGAATATGCGGCCTATCGCAATAAACTCGTCGCATTAAACAAACGTCGCGGCAAAACGTTGTCGATCGATTGGCCGTTATGGAAGGAAGGCGGCATGCAATTGGGGCCGGAAAAAGAAACGGTCATGGAGAAAAAAATGGGAGCAGTCCCCATGCCGACGGCAAGCGGCATGCAGGCATTCTACGCGGCATTTACCTACGGAAAGAACCAGATAATGGTTCAGACAGGAGAACTTAGTCGCCTTGAGGCTCTTTTCCTTGACGAAACGGAGATTGAAGAGCCCGTTGAGCCCCTGTCGGCGATCGATGTGCCCCAAATAGAAGGGGATGCCGTCGATTACTTTCGCAGGTTGCTTTCTTCCACCCTTGCTGTTCCTGTTCACCGTATTGACGCAACTGTCCCGATGGGAAAATATGGAATCGATTCCGTCATGGTCATGCAATTGACCAGTCGCCTGGAAGATGTGTTCGGATCGCTCCCGAAAACTTTGTTTTTCGAATACCAGAATCTTCAGGCCCTGACCGAATATTTTCTTGAAACCTATCCCGACCGAATGGCAAAATTACTTGGTAAAAACGATGCTGAACGGCGATTGACGCCCGCTCCTGTAAAACCGGCTCGTGCCAGCAGACAGGCAGCTCCCGAGGAAAAGAAGATTGAGTCATCGGATATGGCGATCATTGGATTGGTTGGGCGATATCCGCAGGCGGAACAGATTCAGACATTTTGGGAAAATCTTCGCGAGGGTAAAGATTGCATTACCGAAATTCCGAATGACCGCTGGGATCACAGTCTCTATTTTGATAAAGAGAAAAATAAACCGGGAAAAACCCACGCTAAGTGGGGAGGGTTTCTGGAAGGCGTAGATCAATTCGATCCTTTATTTTTTCGAATTTCTCCCCATGAAGCGGAGATCATGGATCCAAATGAACGCCTTTTTCTGGAAACCGTTTGGACATTGCTGGAAAATGCCTCATATACACGGGAGACCCTGCGTTCCCGCTATCAATCCCGGGTCGGAGTTTATGTTGGAGCAATGTATCAGCAGTATCATTCCTTGAAGTCGGACATGATGAAAGAATCTGCGATTTCTCTTTCCACCCACGGATCAATCGCTAACAGAGTCTCCTACTTCTTTGATTTTCAAGGCCCCAGCGTTGCCGTCGATACCATGTGTTCCTCATCGCTTATCGCGGTTCATATGGCCTGTGAAAGCCTGATCCGGAATGAGTGTGAAATTGCCATTGCCGGTGGGGTTAATCTCTCGATTCACCCAAAAAAATATCTGGGACTGGGTCTTGTGCAAATGCTTGCCAGTCAGACCGACAGCAGAAGTTTTGGCAATGGAGACGGCATGTTGCCTGCTGAGGGAGTCGGCGCTGTCATGTTGAAGCCGCTATCTGACGCAATAAGAGATGACGATAATATTTTAGCTGTGATCAAATCAACCGCGATGAATCACGGGGGCCGCACTCATGGATTTTCCGTGCCCAATCCGAATTCACAGGCGCAACTGATCGAAGATAACTTTGCCAGGTCAGGGATTGACCCGCGCACAATTAGTTACGTTGAAGCAGCCGCAAACGGTTCTCCCCTCGGAGACCCGGTAGAAATTGCCGCCTTAAATAAAGTCTTCCGTAAGGTCACTTCAGATGAAGCCTTTTGCGCTATTGGTTCCGTGAAATCCAATATCGGACATGCCGAGGCCGCTTCGGGAATTTCTCAACTAACAAAAGTTGTCTTGCAATTACAGCATCGTCAATTGGTTCCGTCGATCAAGGCAAATCCCCTCAATCCTAATTTGAGTTTTGCAGGCACGCCATTTTATTTACAGGAAACGCTTCAGGAATGGAAGCGGCCCTTGGTGAGAGTTGATGGAAAAGAAAAGGAGATGCTGCGGCGCGCCGCAATAAGTTCATTTGGGGCCGGTGGCTCGAATGCCCATATTATTATTGAAGAATATAATCCGATATCTCTAAAAAATATACAGGCAACACCCTCAGATAAGCCTCAGCTTGTCGTATTTTCCGCAAGAAACCGGGATCGGCTATCAGCCATCGCCGATGGGATGCTTGAATATGTGACGCAGTGCGACGAATTCTCTTTGTCTAATTTTTCCTATACGCTTCAGGTTGCTCGTGAAGCGATGGAGCAGCGATTCGCCATGATCGTTACGACGCAGGATGAACTGATTCAGGGGTTAAACGCCTATCGTCAGTCAATGGAAGATGGATGCCCCTTTGCAATCTCCATTCCGCTTTTTGAGGGAAATGCTGAGGACGAGACTGGTGCAGTAAAGGCGCTTTTTTCAGGAAGGACGGGTGAAGCGATGTCTGACGTTTTGAAAAAGGAAAGAGACTTGGAAAAACTCGCGCTTTATTGGACGCAGGGAGGCGAGATATCATGGGGATTTCTGCACAAAAATAATGAGAAATGCATCCTCTTGCCAACCTATCCTTTTGCAAAACGCCGCTGCTGGATCGACGAGGAACCCCATGTAATGACGATCGAGACCGAACCCCGGTTGTCGTCTCAACATATGCAGACAGGGATAGAGCAAAAAACTCCCAATCTGAGCAATCAGGTTGTCCATATCGTATCCCGCTTGTTGGGAATGACAGCTGACGAAATTGATTTGAACAAATCCTTGGATAATTATGGGCTCGATTCAATTCTTCTTCCCCAGTTGTGGCAACAACTGCAAGTTCAGATCAACGGGTTGGTTGACTTGACGCGATTGCAAACCTGTAAAACCGTTCAGGATATCGTCACGATTTTGTCGCCTGAAAACGATGGTCAGTCGAAGCTGAGCAAACTACAGACAAAGAATGCCGATGTTAAGATTTGGCCTCAATTCCCTGAACTCATTCATCTCAATCAGAGTACTCAGGGGCGACCGATTTTTTGGTTTCACGGGCGACAAGGCGGGGTCGAAGTTTATCAGATTCTTGCTGCTCAGAACGACAGACCATTTTACGGCATTCAGGCGCGGGGATGGATGACCGATCGTACTCCATTATCCGGAATTCAGGCCATGGCGGCTTATTATCTGCATGTAATCCAATCGGTGCAACCTGTTGGCCCATATGACCTGGGAGGATATTCTCTGGGAGGATTGCTAGCCTACGAAGTGACCCGGCAATTGCAGGAATTAGGTCAAACGGTTGATACGATTGTGATGCTTGATGCGATGGATACCTCAGTTTCTGTACAAGAGACCGATCCTGATGAAAACCGTTTCTCTCAAAATGCCTTGCTTTTTGAGGCGGTCAATGCAGCATTGCTGGGTTCTATTCTCCAAGAACCGGAAAAGATACCGCAAACTCTGATTCATCGCAATGATGTAACGCCGACCCTCGGCTACGAGGCTTTTTTCAAGCAGCTAATGACATTAGCGAAACCCCGAGGATTAGCCAAAACAGAAACCCAATTGCATGCTTTAATTCAGCAAAGCGTAAAGGTGGAAGAAGCCTATGAAGCCCATCATTATCGTATCGCGCCTTTGCCCGATCCACACGGGGTGAAATGCCGCTATTTCAGAAATAAAAGTGGATTGTTTTTAGGAGCATTAGAACCCTATTTTCTTCTGGATGAGAAAGAAATGTTTTTGGATCATATCAATTATTGGCAGGAATGGCAACATCACCTACCCAACCTGGAAATCATGGATGTAGACGCATCCAATCATATGATGTTTTTATCCGAACCCAAAGTGTATGAAACCCTCATTGATTTTTGCAACAGTCTTTATTCAAAGAGAGGTATTTCTGAAAACTTTCTCAAATCTTTTAAACAGAAAATGAAAAGGAAGCATGGAACAATGGATTTGAAAACGATAAAATAATATCTAACCCGCATTTCTCACAAGCCCGTATGGTCAAAAAACTCATCCGTTGCTATTTTTGGGTAAATGTTGCGAATTTGAACACAGTTCACCAGGTGATATTAGAGTTGTGACAGGAATGTTGGTAAGAGAGTGAAACTACGCGGATTTGCGATGATAATAATTAAGCATTGCGCCGATTCGCTCATACTTAACAATGTCGCCTTCTTTGCACCAGATTTCAGAGGAGAAAAAATCGGTTGCCCAGAGGATATCTTTGTGATGTTTGATAAACTGGTTCCATGTGGTGTTGCGTTTTCGATCTTTTGCGGGTCCGACGCCATTGCGTTTCAGGATATTGGCAATGGTGGTATTTGAGATAGTGTAACCGAGATTTGCAACGGCCCCGGCGATGCGGTCATAGCCCCAACTTGGATTTTCTTTGGCGATCGTGATAACAAAGTTGTTCAATATCGTTTTGAGTTTTTGGCCTCCCGTTTTCTTTCTTATTTTTGGAGCCATCAAACTTTTTAGCGATGAGCTGGCGATGCCATTTCAATAATGTTTCGGGTTTGACGATGGTGCAGGTATCGGCAAGAATTTTTCCGAGGTCCTTGCCTTTTTCAGCGAGAATGATGCGCTCAGCACTTGCCGTTTGTGTAAGTTAATAATTTCTTCCAGGGCATACTCTTATTCCTGTTATGATAAGGATTTTGCTATAGTTGCTATATCTTGACGTGTAAGTCCGGTTACCTTTACAATCAATTCGATATCAAGTCCTTCCAGCAGCATCCCTTTTGCAGTTTCATGTTTTCCTTTAAGTATACCTTCACGTTCCCCTTCGAGTATGCCTTCACGTTTCCCCTTTTGATATGTTGCTTTTTTTTCTTTTTTGAGCGCTGTTGTTAACATCGATTCTGCCTCCTCCTTTGTATGATAAATATCTTCAAGCAATTTACTGTCCTCAGGGTCGATTCGACCGTGCAGGGATAGTTGTTTGAACCAGTTAAGCAGCAACGAAACGGCCTCCATATCCTGTTTGTCATTGAAAAGCCCCAACAGTTTCTGCTCTAAAAGTTCCCGATCATAATGTGTTTCGGCTAAGAATAATGTAGAAACAATATTGCCGATTTTCAATAGAGAGTCTCTGCTGTATTCATTTTCTGCGATCTTAAAATATTCAAAATTTAAGCCAAACCGCCCTAAATCAATTGACGATTCGATGAGTTTTGAAATAGCAACCGGTGCACTCCAGCGTTTATCGCCGTTGTACAGGACAAGAGGGAAAACACAGGGCAGTTTCTTAATATTCCGGTTTGTCTGTAAATAATCCATATAAAAATTGGTTATATAATTTAGAATTCGCAGTGCCATAAAATGATTTACCGTCGATTGAAATTCTAAAAGGACATAGATAAATGCCGGTTTATTGTGCAGTCGAACCCGGTAAATGATATCACATTCAGTGTTCTTGTAATGATCTGAAATGAATGATTTGTCCAATGTTTGACTATCATTAAAATCGATTTCTGCAACCCATTTTTCACCGACGAAGGTTTCCACTAATTTTCTTAGTAAACCTCCGCCTCTGGCGGAGGACTCGTATAGGTTCGACCGGTCCGTGGCTTTTGATGTAATGTAAATCGAGTAAAGTTCTTCCTCCAAGAAAGCCCCGTTGGCCAAAATGGAGGAAGAACAGATGCATGACTGGAAGAGATTATCACATGTGAAATGGGAGTGCAAGTACCATGTGGTATTTGTGCCGAAATATCGTAAGAAGAAA
>WLWI01001507.1_pt1 | contig 20180 bp, 13 predicted proteins | sample 6701501 | NCBI WGS metagenome assembly WLWI01 (sample SAMN12718690, study PRJNA515312) | sponge metagenome | isolation source: marine sponge | host: Mycale hentscheli | place: New Zealand: South Island, Marlborough, Capsize Point | collected 2014-11-01 | reverse complement strand
TGACTTTGAGAATGTAGAAAGTTGCATTAAATAACACATTATAAGAAGTTAATCAATGTGCTCACGCCTTCTTGAATGCGGCATCATACAGCTGCCGTCTAGGCTTCCAAGTATCATAATCTGGAATAGCAACAAGACCTTTCTCTGCAAATCTAATGTTACACTGCATATATAACATAACATTATGCCAAATAGAGCCTCCTTACCTCTCCCCAAATACTCTGGAAAATGCCTGCACAAATACAGGGGTTTTACCATTCTTGATATTCAACGTCACATCCTATAATAACATAGAAAATAATTAGGTAATAACGCAATCAGTAAAAATGCCACAATACAAATGTCATCACTTATAAACCCTGAAAACATACAGGTAAAACAAGTGGCCACGTAATTCAACAAGGATGACATTTTTATTTCAGATTGAAGTTAACACGGTAATTTAAAGTACTTACTTTGATAACAGCTGGATCAAGAGTTAATATTATAGGTATGTGAAAGAAAAATACCAAAAAAGTTTTGGATTCCATTCGTTCTGCCCTATAAATAAGAAAAATAAACAAATTAGCTACAACAAAGGATTAGACCCAGTGGAAACATCTAGCTCTAGAGGATGGGAGGGGCCAGGATGCATTTCGTTAATTCAAACCTTATGAAATCAATTAGAAATTCTATTACACACATAAATAAATACAAAGATGTTCAGCAAATGTCAGTATCCAATGTCCCATGTCTACCTTATCACACTATAATATTATTACAAATGGGGAGAGGGGAGGGCTGGCCTCTTTCATCCTCCTTCCCTATATCCACCATTTTTTTTACAAACTACACACCCTCTTTTGTCAGTCTCAGTACAGCTGAAGAAGGTATAAGGACCACAACGTTCTGAATTATAATAAATTGTATAGTGCGTTCAATTGCTGAATAATATTAAAATAATATTTTTATATCCAATGTAGTAAAGAACCTTTACCTCTTAATTATAAGGAATAATATCTATGGTTAGGCATCAATGTCACCAATTAAGTTTCACCGGCAATAAAAGGTTAGACTACAGAATGCACTGAAGTTTTTATAGCGTTTTGTAACTGCTGAGTTGTAAAAGAGTATGCGAGTTTCTAACCACACTGTTGCGTGGCCAATCCAACGGCTGTAATAGGGACTGCCCCAAAGTCAACCTTGCTGCGATGTATAAAATAGCTCGAGTTTGCGTCACCTAGCTAACCGTTGCAACCCTACAATAACATGCGTACCCAAACGCCCACACCCTCTATGTTTTGAACTTTGTACTCCAAACACCCTAGTCTAGTTAATGAAAAATTTTCTAAAAAATTTTTGAAAATTATTTGCTGGAAACTCCACACCAGCCTAATTTATACGGTAGAGAAAGCGGTCAGTGAATGCAGGCGTCTAGTATCTGAGCACAGGTTACTCTGCTATCACCCTCTAGGCCAGTTTGTTTTGTTTTTTGTTGTTGTTGTAGTTGTTTTTGTTTTGTTTTTGTTTTGTTTTGTTTTGTTTTTTAGCTACACTGTTGTAACGTTCGCTCACTATCTCTTTATTTAGGATTTGCTTCCTCTAGAACATCGTTTTCAACCTACTGGGTCCTACTAATCTGTTGAAAAAAATTTCATCTATAGCTAATCCGGTTAGAGATTCTGTGGAGAATGACATTGTCTCCATCTAGAAACTACCTGAACTGTACGTTTCCAAGGCTAGAGCTGCACACGTGCGCGCTTACCCATACTATTTGACTTGGCTACCGTGTTAGTATTTCACTTAAATTTATAACAGATGAAAATAATTTTTACAAACATACAAAGTACAATTACATTTTGTAGCTAACACATACACAGTAGATGATTTCACAGACTGCATTAATACTTTCACTTCCTATCCACATTGCCCACTTCCTGGCCTGACCACTTAATAATTGGTGGAGCCGGCCCCATATACATGTTTTTAGTCTATAATTATACAAAACTCTAGATGTAAGTTTGTTGCAGAAGATTCGTCCTTGTAGTATCTTTGCTGCTGGCCATATCACTTCAGACTTGCTAAATTTGAGGTCTGAATCAACTACATGATAGGGCTAGAAAACGCAATAGTTGTAAAAGTGAGCTATTAATTAATACTTACTGAGAGAGGTAATGCCTTCCCTCCTTCTACTAGTTGAGCAACTAGAATAACAGTGAGTTGAGTTTGTTTAGTGCCATGGAATAGCAAGTCTACCCGAGTTTTTAACTGTTGCATAAAGTAAATGTGATAACGCAACAATACATCCCATTTCTGATTAGACAATAATCAAGCATTCACTATTTTTTTACGTGACCCAACAAGAGGTCACTTTATAGTAAATATAGTTGTGACAGTTACAAATGCAATAATTTCTCTATTATCAGTCATATCAGTTGTCGTGAAAGTCGTCAGCTCTTATCTCAAGAGGAGGAGTTATTGTCGACTTCAAGGGTAGATGCTGCCACCAGAGGCAGTCTCAAATATCCAGGCAATATGGAGGGGTTATGGATTGAGGGTCCGCCCTTATCTCTCATAAGCCAGACCTAGGGTTCTAAGTAGCTACTGGCCTTATGGTTGACTTGATTAAAATTAATTAACAAGAACCTTGAGTACAAGAACCTTGAGTACAAGAACCTTGAGTACAAGAACCTTGGGGTATGCCGGCCAGCCAGTTTATATAGAAAACCAGTCGACACACCCCTATTCTGAGTGAGCATGATATATAAAACTAACAGGTGCTTAAATTTGATTGGTGGAGATGAGATATGGCCGGCTGCAAAAATGGAAGGATAAGTGTGAATTAGTGTTAGGGTGAAGAATACTAATTAGTGATCTGTTAATGAAATAAATACTACAAGTAATTATGAAACAAATAGTAATAAACAATTACATGTTGGAGTGGGGTTGTGTTATATGTGTGGCTGGAGATGTAATCTGTGCTGGAATCTCCACCACACAGTTAAATGATATTTATTGCTTATTGGTTTTTGTATGTGTATATTGTGTACATGCCCAGCAGAGATGCTTGGGAATGTTCACTATGTGTGTAAACATATTATAAGCTCCTATAAAAGCTAATTATCATTAATCAGATAGAAAGTTGGTGGTGCAGGCAGCACAGGTAACCTAATTGGTTACACTATAAAACAGATATTTTGAACTTTGTTTAATGGAACATCAGTGGTGTAGATATGAAAGGGGGCTCCGCAGGCTGGACCTCCATTCATAATTTTGTGTATATGCTGTACAATGCACCTCTTTAATAATGTACTGTCTGTTTAGGTATGTGACTGGAGTTACTCATTATTATCACAGTGTCATCTCATGGCTGGCTGTATTGGCAAGCTCATCAATTTCCAAGACATACAATAGAAAGTACAATTCTGTTGCAGGACAATGGCTAAGTGATAAATTCGGAACTATCCCAGAGCTTTCAGGACAAGTATTTTATTATATTAAATAAAATATATCATAAAAAATAATCAAACATATAAAACTACTCATTTGAACACTGTGAAGCTAACAACAGGTGTTTACATTTTCTATGGTATTGATTAGCTAGGTTCTAGTCATTGAGTGATATTGTACATTTCAGATCATCTTTCGGCTGAAGAGTGACTCTAACAATGGCTTGAATTTTGTAATCCTCGGGAAATGTAATAGTAAAAGTTTGAATAATTCTAGCCAATGCAATTTTTGCTTCCATCTGTCATAGAAAACAATACACAATAATTACATCAGTACAAAGTATAATGAATCACCAAGGGTGTGAACATTTAGCATTACTATGCACTAGCTAGCTTTTACAGTGACAAAAAAAATTATTGATTTGAAGTAGTATAAAAATTATATTTCAATGTGTAGCTCATGCTTATAATCAAAATTTAAAAAGACAGCCAATTTTTATTGACTAACAATAAAAAATATTGAATTCTCTCTTTCTCAGCCTTCCAATAGCTATATTCTCTTTTTTCCTAGGCTTTTTGTAAACAACACAGAACTAAAAGATATTTGGCTGTCACTGAAGATCAAACCCAAGAATATCAGCTTAATGCACACCAATTATACAGAGGAAGAATTCATAACTATTGGTATTCAAAATGTGTATATAGTTAGAGAAATAATAAGTCAATACTTCACTCACCAATGCAAAATATTTTCCAACACAAGATCTGTGGCCAATTCCAAATGGAAAAAAAACAAAAGAATTAGGCCTGAAAAAATATTTAAATACGTAATCAGTAATTGCTGAAACATGTCCCATTGGTACAACTTAATTATCGACTGTACATTATGAAGCAATACAACTTCATATACAATATGCAATACCATTCGTTATTAATATTTTCTATACAATAACCTTAAATTATACGGAAGCAAATCATAGCCTATCTTTGGTGCTTCCATATCTTATTCTACTTCAATGATTTAATAATGTCTAATTACTTTTTATTGTCAGGATGAAACCGACCAGGATTAAAAGTTTCCGGATCGTCAAAGTGTTCTGACCGTCTGCACATATTAGATCCCATACACTACAACATTTCAGTAATTTTTGTCTTTAAATTTAACAAGTAATTGTCAAACTTACGAATATATCTAATCCCGCAGGAAGTGTAAAACCTCCTATCTGTAAGGGTGACATTAACTCCCTGCTTATACCAATAACAGGAGAATAAAGCCGAAGACTTTCAAGCACTACCTAGGAAGTACGTATAATTATATTCAAACAAGAGTACACCACTTATTATAATTATCTATGAACACTTATTGTAAATATTTAGTTTCGTGATAGCCAATACAAATACCTGTTCTGTATACTGCAGTCCATCTAATTCTTTATCAGTTACTTCAGTTCTATCGCCCAGAACTTCACTAATTTCTTGTTTCAATCTAATTTGGTATTACAGGGTCAGGGTTAATAACTATTACAACCACAACATATTACATTAACCTTTCCAGAACATTAGGGTGCTGACAAATTAGAATGATGGAAAACATCATTGCAATTGCTGTGGTTTCTTGACCTAGAATAGTAAAGAAACACTGAGATCTGCTGTTGACCAATAGACAAGACTAAAAGAAATACAAACATATATTATGTGACAGGTTTTAATGTTAATATCAGCCTAAACACGGCATCTAAAGTTTTATATGTTTCTACCAGTAGGTTGTACAGGGCCTTGGGATGACATCCTCCAAATTTGGAAGCTGTACCACAAGCCGTCTTCGCCCTACGCACTACAACACTTCAGTATTCTTGTTCAAATTATTATTGCTGATTTTAATAAAATGTGTGTAAAGGAGTTGCTAAGGCCAGGGGCATGTCTTGTATCCGTACACTATTACCGCGTGTCTCCGCGACACTATGAGCTCAACCAGCTTAATGTACGCATCTTCAAGAAACTATAATGGCAAGAATTCCGCGAGTATGCAGATTATGTAGAATAGTAAGTGAATTAGTTAGGCTACAGTTGTTTTTTTCCCGCTGTTAGTAAAAATCCCGCCAAAAGATTTCTTAGCAACGCTCAGTACACAAGTCTAACCCGCTAGTATTTCTAGCCTCTTAGCGTGAGTTCTAGAGGTCGCCAGAGCTTACAGCTGCGCCACACGTTTATCCATTTCTGCCATAAATTTTTTTTTGAAAAATATCGACCCGTAAGGCTTTACCCGTGAATAGTGGGAAAAAATTGTTCATCGCATTTAAGCTGATTTTCCCAAAACTGGTCACATATGCACATACAAACACACATAATATATGCATGCAAGCATATATACATACACACATACATACACACACATACATAAATAAATACATACATACAGACAGACAGACTGACTGACTGACAATACTACTGTTTCACTGAGGATGAACAACAAAACATGTAATTCGAACATACCAGCAACATAAAAAGTGACAAAATCATCAACCAATTCCTCCATGTTCAGATTCATGTTGTTACCTGCAAATAAGTTTCAACAGATATTTTGTTTAACAACATTGGCCACATTGGTTTAACTACATTCTCTTAAAATTTTACCCAAAAAGAATAGTTCAAATGAAGTTATAAAGCAAATGTTTCAAGTAAATTAAATTGTGTAATGGCAATTTGGGGATACAATTGTCTTCTTACTGGACAGCATGTATGTGAGGATATCATTAGGCATTTCTTCTCCACTTTTTATCCTCTCAATTCTTCTCATGATACAGTCCCTGCCAATCCTTCTCAATGCTTTAATACATTTCCTATACTCCTTCACTTTCTTCGGATACAGCAGCTGAAAATAGATATACAAATACATTAATATTACGGAATCAAATTTAACTTTAACTTTAATTAAAGGGAATAGACTCATTTTGTACTCACTGGAATGAGAGATGGAAAAAGTGAATTGAAAGAAAACTGCATTGCTTTGAACACTGTGTTTACTGCATAATTAAAGACTTCAAGTTCAATTTCCTTTGGAACTTGTATATCAAGTGAATTTTCCGTCCAAATTTTTGAAAAGTCAGTGCCAAATGCAACCTACATAATTAATTTACAACTTGTAGAGTTAAACCCCTATGTTGTAACATTACCTTGCTGATAATGTCTGTTGCAAGTTTAGAAATATATTTTTTTAATGGTATGACAGTTTTTCCATCTGCTACTGGAACTAATTCTTCAATAGTGGCATTTGTCATTTCATTAAATGTGCCCAGAAGAGTTTTAAGATAGCTGAAAAATATATTACCATGTACTTGATGAAAGAATGTAACACAATTCAAGAATGTAAAAGCAATCTTTGAGCTCTCCCAACTCAAACACCAATTGATTGTTCCAAAAATATTCTAGTTCATTACCAATAGGGGATAAATCCAACTCGGCCTTTATTTAGTTGCAAATTGTGTAAGTGTGCTTGGTACATAAATAATATATACTAATGGTATCTCAACACCAATGGTGAGTGAAATAGCCCAATTATATTTTAGGAATTTACGAACATTACATTCTCAATAAAACAATCCATGTTTTATACATAGATAATACACTAAACAAAAGAGATTTTTGAGCCACAAATCTTTGCATACATAATGTGCTGGTAACCCAGTATATTAACTTATTTCTGTACCCTCACAATATGTAGTGAAAATGAAACAGAAAGACAAAACCTAACAACATAACTATTTATTAAATCCAAGGCATATTAAGTATGGATCAATCCCAGTTCAATACAATTAATGTTAGTCGTCAGAAATTTTCATGATGCACTTCACCTTTTCTTAAACGTAGGATCATATAATTGTCGCCTTGGCTTCCACAGTTCATAGTTAGGTAAAGTAACAAGACCCTTTTCCATCAATCTAAAAAAATAGTAATAAGGACTAATAGAATTCTATACTCAGTCAGTTCAAACTATGTGACTATTAATTTGAAAATATAGGTTAAAACATGATTGTAGCTACACTGGCTGTAAAGTATTAGCCATTCCACAATACAGCATCGGTATCGACCATAGTGCTAAGTAGAAGAACAATAAGGAATTACGGAAGTTTAAGAAGAACACAAGAACCATAATACTCCAAAGAAAAAAATATCTGACTTAAGAATGTGGTACCATTGGTGCAAGGGGATAAATAAGAATAAAAAAATGAGACTATTACCACAAAAGAATTAGACAGACTACTCGGTTATTTCTATTGTAAAGTGCAGAGTGCCAGTTGTAGCCTGTATGAACCGAGCGCTCTTATCTCCATTCAAAGAAGTCTGGATAGACAACTAACAAAAATACCATCACATCCATATAACATCATAAGAGATTCCAAGTTTAGCTCATCTCAAGAACTACTCATACCAAGTCTGAAGATAGAAAAGGAAATGCATCACAAACGTTAGAATACACTGAAATTGGGAAGCTTTGGACATCAAACTACCTATAAACTTATTCCTCTACACTCATTGTAGTGTATTGAGTTAGCTAGATGTAATTCACTGCATTAATGATAATAAGAACTTATTATTTTAATTAACCAAATTAATGCATTTGGCACAACCCTAAGGAGATGCAATAAAGCATAAGAATAAAACTTAGGGGGACACAATAACCCAATGCAATAACTCTGAACTCCCACTTCACTGTGAATTATTGCTCATGCATACAATACTTTCCAATTCAAAACATTGTCTACGCAATAAGCTGATTTAGTACATAATAAACATATTCTGATTCTGAATATATATTCTCAATTGAGAGGATAATGGAATGTATAGTATTATTCGTGTTGTCAAGACTACTACTGCCATCATCATATGATTACATCATTAACTAGAATCCTTCTAACAATATTTTATTTTAATTAATAGAGCAAAAATAACACTTAAATAATAATACATAATGGCAGAATTCGTTACCTTTCTCCCATAGCCCTTGAAAATCCCTTAACAAAAAGACCAGTCTTTCTGTTTTTAACATCCATTATTACATCCTACAATATTATAACTTAAAAATTATACATACAATACATGCATAAATACATACTAATGTAAATTTTCTCGTTCTAACAGCCAATATTGTTAATTGAAACTTAAATACATACGTGTATATGTACGTGCATGCATGCATACGTACATATATACATGCATGCACACATATACACATATACACAGATACGTACAATCATACAGAATGCATTTTGTAATGACGGCAAGTATGAAGCAGTAAATAATTATCACGAGAACTCAAAGTATGCATCAATATATAGGCATCGTATTTGGCAAGGTACCTTTCAGCTTATGGGGAGAGGGAGGAAACACATATGCGACCAGTTTTGGGAAAATTGGCCTAAACACGGCATCTAAAATTTTCTATTTTTTTCTACCAGTATGTTGCACGGAGCCTTGGGATGACATCCTCCAAATTTGGAAGCACAAGCCGTCTTCACCCTACACACTACAACACTTCAGTTTTTTTTGTTCAATTTATTAATGCTGATTTCAGGGGGGAAATGTCACACAGGCAAGTTCCTAAGGCCAGAGAGCGTGTTTTGTATTCCGTACACTATTACCATGTTTCTCCACGACACTACGAACTATTCCGGTTGCAGGCGGATTGAAAGAAGTTAAACAGGCTTAATTTATGCCTCTTTGATAGCAAGAATTGCGTGAGTACACGGATTATAAAGAAAAGTAAGTGAACTAGCTAGCTACAGTTTTTTCCCGCTGTTAGTGAAAAGCCCGCCAAAAAAATTCTTAGTAACATACATAAATACATACAGCTGGTCTAAGTGGAGTGTTTCTATTCTCACAGCATGAGTTCTAGAGCTTGCCAAAGCTTACAACTGCGCAATAAGCTAGAGCTAACAGATGTTTATCCATTTTTTTCACAAAATATTTTTGAAAAAGAAGCGACCTGTAAGGCTTTACCCGTGGATACTGAAAAAATTGTTCGCCGTGTATAGGCTGATTTCCCAAAACCGGTCACATATGGAGACAATTTTAATCTGATAATAAAGTTCATTAACTTAAGTAATATATACAATATAATATTAAAATAATGCATAATTTATCTTTTAGAATAAAAATCAAGTCGCACTTTAGTACTAGATAATCTAGTGGAGTTAATACAATCAATAATATAGGGGAAAAACTACTCACTCCCACCCCATAACAAATATATATACTATTTACTCAACCAAGTTTCAGTACAAAAGTATAAGAAGTACACAATCTCGTCTTACTTTGATCACAGAGGGATCCAAAGTGAGTATAGCAGGAGAATGGAATAAGAATATCAAAAATGTATTGGATTCAATTTGGTCAGCCCTGTATAACATTCAAATTAGTACAATTTACCATTTCCCCATCAAACCTTATAGCTACATGTACATATAATAGACTCTAATCATTAGAGTTAAAACAATGGGTTTGTCAATTTGTTTATAGAGTAGATTCCAGTTGCAAGTTATGCATAGGCTCCAAAAGCACTTCTTAAACACCAAATCAAGTTTACTTAGAAATAGAAAAAATCCTGAAAGCAAATTACAATTTTATTGAAGGCAATAAATAAACAAATAGCAAGCAAGTGAGCGTTTCAGCATTTACAGACATTAGTATAGCTTTAGAGAAGTTTAGCAAATTACCAGCAATAGTTGGCAATCTCAGTTTATTATCTATTATCCATTATAACATCCCAATATTTTGTTTATACTTTGCTCCGACATAGTACTTCCTGCAATCAAAAAAATTTGAAAGAGGGAAGTGGTATTTTGTTGTTGTTTTTTGCAATTAAAAAATGGCAACTTGGACGCTTAGCAATTGAGCATCTAACTTTATAAAACTATATTGTATGACATTCATGAGTTCAGAATCCCTTGAGTAAAGATAACTAAGTCATGTACCCTCTCTGAACACCATAGCAGCTATGAGATCATCGGAAATTGAGCTTCAGTTACCGTTAGTAAAAACAAGTCGTAATTTTAGTTCTTTTCTATGTAGAGTAATATAATTATTATGTTTTGTATAATAGTAAATATTTTGCCTTAGCTTGCTTCAAATTAATCTGTTGCTGAATATTTTTATGAAAAAAGAAGTAATAAAATACAATTGTCATACTTTTTCATGTTACTCAACTGATCATCTTATACATGCCTCATTAATATATACATAGTGGTGTGTTTGAGCATATGGCGAGCAAGCCTCCCAAGTTAGGTTACATGAAACTACGGTACTGTTACATGATTAGTTTTAATTTTTGACACTCCAGCTATTGAAGAAGAAAAAACAGTCGAGTTTTTTAATTACATACATATGATAAAGGGGCTTCAATGCCATTGTGACTATTTGCTGCAACTGTCTGACTTAAAAAAAAGGTAGCTCTAAGGAAATACCACACATGTTTGAATCTAACCCTGTATTAAGACATGCTTATTGCTGCAGTAGCTGAAAAAGTGGTGCAAAGGCAGATAATATATTTATTTGTTAGTCAAACCTATTCTTTAACTAAGCAGTAGCTACAACGCACAACACTTTCACACTAACTTATTCATTGGACATACCAACACAAGACTTACCTTTATTGTTAGACCATTAGGCAATAGATTTTTAGTATGAACAACACTATTGCAAAAGGCGTTTAACTATGACAAATAGAGCATTAACTTAACACCACTACTAATTCAAATAGAAAATGAATTCTTAAATATGTAAAGACATAACTGCATTCGCAAAAATCTGATATGTCAGACACAACATAATTCAAAGGGAATAAACAATTGATTATACGAGGCAAAGATCGATCGACCAAAGGATTTTGGGAACAGGGTCGACTGCAAAGCGAACACAAAATGTGAGGGTCAAAGTACAAAATGACATACATATGTATGTCCACACATATACAAACAAATATCTGATTCTAAATTTGTTACCCCTGTATAGTGTCTCGCTCGCCAATTATTTTTAATACTCCAAAAAGCCCACTAATTATTTAATTAATTTTGCTAGCAACTTCAATGTGAAATCAAGATTTACGTAATAGTAATACCATGGGTTCGAGGAATATCACTGATAACTGTGTCAATCCCAAAGCTTAGCAATAATCCCAAGAGTTGCCTATTTTATATCATAGTTACCATTCTAACAGCGTAAAAGAACCAATTAAAAAAAGAAGATATTGTTGTTTGGAAGGAGAAAATACGCCCAGTTAGTGCAGCAAGTCGCTCCAAAATACTGATAACAACAAGTGCAAACAAGAACAGTGGTGATAGAGCATTGATATCCATTTAGGTTAGCAAGGCAAAGCTTCATAGCTGCTCTAACGAATAATTCACTATGTTAATAAACTGGGAGGAGTGATAGCACGGACAATTCTGTCATAGTTATAATTTTATAGCTAATGTTAATTGAACATGTTCTTACCAAATATCAACTGCAACTGAAAATGACACCTCATCGTCAATTTCTTTCCGTACTTTTAAAACATCTTGTAAATGACCTAAGTAGAAACTATAAAGAATATGTGAGAACTACGTATGATATAGTGTAACAATATGCCACTGCTAAATGCAGAATTTTAGACATTAAGAACCAATAATTTCAAAATATACAGCCTAAACAAATCTAAACTCAAGATATAAATGCTTTACCTAGCTAATATATTCAAGATTTTATCAGTAACAATAACAAAAAAAAAGCACACTAACTTACAAACATGAATGAATGAATGAATGAATGAACAAACGAATGAATGAATGAATGAATGAACGAATGAATGAATGGATGAATGAACGAACGAACGAACGAATGAACGAACCAATGAATGAATGAATGAATGAATGAATGAATGAATGAAAAAGGGAGCAACGAAGTACATATTTATCAAGCTCTTACCTCGTCCTCTTCGGCGATGGTATGCTAGAATACTTCCAATGCACATAGGCAACATAAAGAGTGTACGCAATAAGTAGACCCCCAATTAAAATGACTAAACCAGCCCCTCCATACAAGCAGCAGTAGCTGAGAATGACCATACCCGTCCAAGATTAGCACAACAGTCCAGTGCGGGAAATATAGCTACTAACTAGCCAACTTAGAGCCAATATGTAGTACTAATATTGTTTACCGCAAAAATCTTAACTCGTAAGGTAAAGGGACTATTTCATCATTTCCAGTTGAAAAAATGCTGACCCGGAAACTCCCCGTGTAGGAACCCTTTACCAACTGCAAAGTCGGTCATGCGCGTAAATAAATGGGGGAGTTATGCCTGTCTGGTTAGACAAAATGTTTGCAAGTTTAAGGTTGTAAGTGTGAGGTAAATTGGCAATGACAAGTGAGAGTAAACTTGGGAAAAACTGGTCCTCATAAACCTTTGTATTGTATGAGGGTAACTAGCCAAGACATCCAGACCTTTATAATTTTGATTGCTATCTATTTGTCTGTTATTCAAGACCAAAAAAAAATCTATTCTAACAAAATGAGCATAATACAGTAAACAGCTAGTATGATGTAGATAATTAATATGAATACTATTGGGAAACATGTACAAATTAAATTGCATTATCTTCCACTAATCAGGAGATAGTAAAAATAAAGTAAACTAGCATGGCGATTAGTTCAGAGTCAAAGTGCACATCAAGTCATCTTTTGGCTGCAAGTTCACTCTCTGAATTGCTTGTAATTTATAGTCTTCAGGAAACTTGATATTGAAGGTCTTAACAAGTTTAGCAAGTGTCATTTTCATTTCCATCTACAATATACAAACATCAAGTAGAAAAAAAGACAAAAAATTGCATAACAATAAAATCAATTAAAACTGCATGAAGGTTAGTTCAGGGTTAGAGTGCATAGTAAGTCATCTTTAAGATGCAAATTCGCTCTCTGAATTGCTTGCCAAAAAATTGCGTCGCAATAGAAGTAAATAGAAAGTAAACACAAGGTACATGGAGTAGCTAGTTTAAAGCTACAATATTGAAAAGAAGAAAACTGAGTGATAACGATTTGAGCCAAATAATGTAAAAAAGAATGGTAATTACTAACAGAGGAAATAGGACACATTAATTTTCACTTTAATTTCAGGCAAAAATAAATTTTTTTCATTACTTTTTAGCAATCTAGAAACTAATTCAGTGTATTTGCTTTGCTGTAAAAAAAGTTAGTCAAGCTAATAGAGAAGTGTTCTCACACATTGTAATTAGTATGCTGCAATCTTGTAGTGGACATAACTCTACATAACTTCATTAGCTCATAAAGAACTTCAAATGAGACATCAACACAATGAAGAATCTATACTCCATATCTAACTGATATGTTAAAATACCAGCCTAAACATAATATAGACTTCAATGCTTTGAGTAGTCTTACTAAGCCATTATTACACCGCACAAACCCTTACCATGGCAAAGTGCTTTCCAACACATGATCTGTGGCCCAGTCCAAATGGAAAGAAAACAAATGTACTAGGTCTATAGGGACAAACATCAAGAAATAATTGAAGTTGGATGAAAGCAGCTGAATATGTTATTATTATTTTGAAATAGACTATAAAACTTACTTCTGATTATCAGGATGAAATCGATCAGGATTAAAGATATCAGGATCTTCAAAGTACTCTGGATTTCGGTACATATGAGCACCCACAAGCTATTTCAGCAATAAAGAATACTTTCAATGATTCTGTCTTTCTCAGCCGAAATAGTTCATTATTTCTCTGTTTCCACAGCCAATAAATATTTAACTAAATGACTGAAGATATTGCCAAAGTTCCTCTTAGTTAAGTCTAGTTGAACCCAGAGGAGAACTCGATACCTTGAAACCTCAGGTTAATTTTAATATATATTTATTGGCTGCAAAAATGGAGAAAAACTGCTACATGCATTAACAAAATACTCATCCTAAATATCTTTTTAGACAAGCAATTCTCCAATTGGAGCAGTTTTAATAACTCATACCGGAACTCACCAGTATGGCTGTCTCTCCAGGAATAGTCATGTCTCCTACAGTCAATGAAGATTTCAATATCTTAGCCTGCCCAAAAGCAGTGGGATACAGTCGAAGAGTCTCATTAATGACCTACAAATTACAACTACTGAATGATCAGTATTTAATGAACAACAGAATGAGAGCTTCAAATACCACAAAAAGTACTGGCTAGAGAGTTAATACACATCTTCAGCAGTTTATTGGCGAGCGAGCGTAGCAAGCGAGACACTTACATGGGTAACACAATTGAAAATCGGGGATGTTTGTTTGTTTATATATATATTGGTGTCACTGTTTATGTCATACTTTTTTTGGTGTGTATTGCTGAAATTGTTTTCAGCAGAATACTTAGAATTAAACAGTAGCTATATCATCTGATTAGTACCATTGTTGTTTAGCATATTCACTACTTAGAAAATGAAGCACCAAAGATGCAAACACTTAACATTACTAACACTGGTTAGCTACTACAACTAGTTTTGCAAACAAAATAATAATTTATTTGACATATGAATAATATGGTTTCAATACCTACAGCTTGTACAATGAAAATGGTGAATGTAAATGCTGTCTTCATTAAAGAACCTAAACATGCAAGGAAAACTTACTAGTAGTTTCAACACAGAACTCCAATTCTAAGAATTGGTAACTAGCTTCCTTGCACCATGCAAAACTAACTGGCAGCAAGAATATTGTTTGCTCACATGATTATGACATGACAATAGGGGCATTAATCACAAAAACTAGGTCTAACACAGAGCTGACTGCTTCACATCAACACAAATTTCTGCCAAAATCAATGAAATGAATTAAATGGTAGTTTTGAATAAGTTCATACCACCATATTCAATCATTAAATGTCAGTAATCTCAAAAATCAGAGATTGAGTAGCAACGAACTTACAGACAGATAAGACAACTCTCATAGTCGTCTCACCTTTGCACGCTGAAGGTTAGTAACTGTAATCTTTTATAGCAATGAATTTGATTTCAACTCGAGGTCCACAGCAGCGAGGCAATCTTAATTACCACAAAAGTCTGAATTGTTTTCAGCAATACCGAGCTACACTGTTCTAATATTTGGGCTTGTGTGCTTTACATAACTTCGTAAATCATTACAATATTATGGAGTATCCACAAGGGCCACATTTGTTTTAGCTAAAATGAATGAATTCAAAGCTCTCATGACATACTTGTTCAGTATATTGCAGCTTATCAAGGTCGTGCTCAGTCACTTCTGTGTTCTCACCCAATACTTCCTTCACTTCTTCCTGAAGTCTAACAGCCATAACACCAAAAGAATAAACAAATATCAAAAATGTAAATTTATCATTCCAACTTACCTTTCCAAGACATTCGGATGCTGTGATATCAGAACAACTATGAACATTAAAGTGTTTCCCACAGTCTCTTGACCTGCATACCACATTTTAGAAGGTCTAATTAATACCAGTTGGCTACAAATCCTATTTTTACATATGAACTGATGATGTTAAATTATTATTACTAGTGGTGCGCTCGAATAGCGCAAATGCATGGCGAGCGAGAAGACTCTCTTTACAGAAAAATAGGACAGAAATTACATCTAACTGTAGTGCACAATGTAACCCTTTCCATTCTCAGTTAGCATCAGAGAATCTAAAGTCTCTGATCCCAGACTAAGGAAGTGGACCCATGCATTGTAGTAACAATAACAGAATTACCTGAATAAACTTCGAAAGCAATGGCAAAGAAGCACAGCTTGACAAAGACTTCACAATTGTTTCAAGAAGAGAGTGGCTATAAACTTTTTGGTTGAAACAAAGTTGCATAAGGCAGTGCAGCAGGATTCTCCGCGCTAGTTAATTGAAAAATACTGGAACTGTTAACGCTTTACCTAACTTACGTAATTAGAAGCGCGGGCGATGTTTTTTGACGTACGCATACATACCTATATATATATATCTGAAATCTCAATTGAACACGACTGAGAATCAGCTTCGCTCGCTTCGCTCGCTCGCTGAATTATTATTAGACAGCTTATGTCTTTCTAGTTACAAAATATACCAGTGAAATAGAATGTGATGAAATCGTCCACCAGTTCTTCAATTTTAACATTTTCTTTATTGTCTGTAAAACCATCAAAATAAAATACCAAATGAGTACTTAACGCAAACAATAATTCTCACTGGATATCATGTAAGTGAGAATATCTCTTGGAATGTCTTCTCCATCCTGAATCATCTTGATTCTTCTCATGATGCAGTCTCTACCCATCCTTCTCAGAGCTAGCACACATTCTTTATAATGCTTCATTCGCTTGGGATACCATAACTGTAACAATTCAGGCATTTATAAGAGAATTTGAATGAGAAAAAATTACATTAAGTTTGTGTACGTTCTAATGCACATACACACACACATATGCACATGTGCACACACACGTGCACACTAACATGCCACACTGCAATGAGGTGACAATTTAAATGTGAACTGTAAAAATTTCATTGAGAGAAGACAAACTACACCAATCCAATATATATCCCTTTCAAGAATACTGTTGACTACAAACCTGATTTAAAGGTGGATATATAGAATTGAAAGACAGTTGAAGTGCTTGCAGAGAAGCGTTGATGGTATAGTTAAAAACATTCAGTTTGTTCCCTTCTGGAACTTTAATCCCAAGAGATTCTGGAGTCCAAAGTTTGGAAAAATCGGTACCAAAGGCAACCTGCAAAAACAATGATAAGAAAAAATCTATCTCCATACATCGAACATAATGTGACCGTGCACAGGAAAATTAGGCACTGCGTAAATGTTGGGAAAAGATCAATATACTTCTACAATATGTACTAAAGAAATCTTCAGATAGAAATGGTTAAGTCCAGCACATCGTTAGCTGTTGAAGCTACAGCACTTGGAGAGCTCAATATATCTGAAAGCTGATGAGCATGTAAGGGCAAAAAAACAATATTTTTGGCAAGACCTGCAGAGTGCCCAGTTTTTCCTGTAGATGGTCACATATCACCTATTGCTCACTTTGCTGATTATATTTGAAGCCAACTTCATGATGACATCTTTAAGTGGCACTTTAGTTCTACCATCAGCTTGAGATTTCAACATCTCCAGTGAAGCAGCTGTAATCTCGTTGAAGACAGGTATGAGAGATTTTAGATAGCTAAATGGAAGGACAAGTATACAATAGCCAATTAATATGCACTTAAAATGTATACATATTCCTCTGAGTCTCTAATATAGCATACTAGTGATGCGCTCTAATAGCACAAAATAGCGAAGCGAGCTATGTATGTTCCCTGTAATTGCAGCTATTCCATGCATGTTTGGTGTGGCTAGGAACATTTAATGGCTTTTCAAAAAGAAAGATTCTTTACTTTGCTACCTGTTTTCTGTTTCGTTTTAGCTTTCTTCCTCCTTGCCCTGTCTTTTTCATTTCTTATCTCTCTCCTTACTAATTTTTCTTCTGGAGTTTCTAACGCCCTCAAAGCTCTTGACCGAGCATTTCTAACGCTTTGTCTCTCTTTCGCAGAATTTGTTTCACTGGGCATCGCTACTTCGTACGACGGGTAAACAAAACAAAATGTTGCTAAGAAGGTTACCCGGCCCGCGCAAGCGCGTAGGAGAAAATGTGCACACGTACGCCCACGCAAGAACAAAAACATTTCCTAGACCTAACAAAAAAAAATATATATATATATATATATATATATCGCGGACTCATTAGAGAGTCAGCTCCGCTTGCTTCGCTCGCTTCGTTGAATTATATAAATATTTGGATGGGAATGTAAAAATTATTGTGTAAATGCATCATCTCTTATAACATTTTGATATCAGAATTAAGACATATTCATTCATACACGGGCTATAGGAACCAGTATAGGAACCAGTATAGGAACCAGTATAGGAACCAGTATAGGAACCAGTATAGGAACCAGTATAGGAACCAGTATAGGAACCAGTCAGGCAAGTCATGCCATATCCTGACCAATTTTACAGATCTACAAGTTGGAAGGCATCATCTACACTGAACTCTTACTGGTCACATATTGCCTTTCCTAAGTTGAATTGCATAAAAAACCGGATAAAATTAAATACAGTAAGTGTGTAGTTTAGTTCATAATCAATGGCTTTGTCTCTAGTCATTCCTGCTCGCAGGCAAATCAAAGTGAACTTCACAAACAAGACAAGGGTTAGGTATTTTTCCCTAAGAACATTTGTGTATCGCTTCCTAGCATGCTCAGGAAAAATAATTTCAAATGAACACAGTTTCTAGCCAGACGGGGATTCGCTAGATTTCAGAGGTCATGATGAAGGCAACAATAATGACGGGCATGCAATAAACCTAGCAGTAGCTGATGCGGTGAAGGAACAATATTTTATAAGTATTTTCATTGTTTTGTTTCTGTATATTTTTTTTTACTAGATATTCCATTTTTTGCAATTATAAATTAATAATGGGCTTTAAGACCATAAATGCGACAGATTCTTAAAGTAATACATTTTATGGCCTAACCAATCAAAATTACCTTCCTAAATACATCCCTGCTGATATATAAATCAGAATGGGCCACTATGATAGTCCAAATTAAAGTATAGCCATTATCAAGATGTCTACTTACAACATTTTGAATGCTGGATCATACAGCTGTCGCTTAGGTTTCCAAGTGTCATAGTTCGGAATAGTAAAAAGTCCTTTTTCTGAAAATCTAAACAATTTATAAAATAGGTAATACAAGATTCTAAGTGCTTAACAAATATTAAATACTAGCAACCCCTAAACACAACAGCACTTGATGTACTAACTTTCACAAATTAGAAATGCTAGTAGCGTGAGATATTTTTATCCATTCTTATTATCCTCGACCACTTGGTTTAGTTAGCGAAGTTTCCCTTTCTTGCTCTTTTTTTCCTGACCCATCTCAGCTCTTCTTATCCTACATTCCTCCCTTCCAATCTTTCTCCTTGAGTCATGGCTTACTCTCTCCTCCATCATCAATCACTCCTGCTACTCACTCTCTGTCCTTCTATCCATGATTATGGGCATAGGGGCTTGTGAAATTACTGAAACATTTGTCATCCTTACTAATTTCACCTCCTCTTCACTACAATGGTTGTCGTTCCCTCTAGTACCTGTTTACCAATTTTGTTTGTCATGACTCTGCAACAACCAAGCTCAGCTAATGAAATATTTAGGAATACACACACTGTCATCGTCATTACTGGTAGACAAGCATATTATTATCAGATGTCTTCAGAAATTTTAACAATAATATTGAAATACCACTGAAATCCATGGTAATGCATATTTGAAACCTTGGCAATGTATTATTTGGAGTGACTCAGTAAAAATGGCAGAAGAGCTAACCTAACTATTTCATATTATTAAGCACTTAGTACAATATAATATATTGTAGTAGACAATTGAACACATATTCATATTTTCATTCACATTCTTAATATTCACTTATCTTTAGTCACCCTCTCTCCACTTGCCCTCCCTCCACTCACCCTCCCTCTACTCACCCTCCCTCCACTCACCCTCCCTCCACTCCGCCTTCCCTCCACTCACTCTCCCTCCACTCCGCCCTCCCTCCACTCACCCTCCCTCCACTCACCCTCCCTCTACTCACCCTCCCTCCACTCACCCTCCCTCCACTCACCCTCCCTCCACTCCGCCTTCCCTCTACTCACCCTCCCTCCACTCCGCCCT